>Ga0208029_1000189_pt1 | contig 43191 bp, 38 predicted proteins | sample MalvireepMed_s12_FD_184242 | JGI IMG/M metagenome (GOLD analysis project Ga0208029, IMG submission 184242) | Marine viral communities from the Global Malaspina Expedition - Malaspina viral metaG DeepMed_s12 (SPAdes) (version 2) | ecosystem: Environmental > Aquatic > Marine > Oceanic | place... | reverse complement strand
CTTATTTTACCCTTTTTTTTCAGCAGCGGCTTGTGCTAACAATGTCAGTTGGTTTAGTCGTTGCTGGTTGCCCTGTGTGAGTTCAAGTTCCGCAACACAACTCAGTAGGCTCTGTACAGAGAACTTTCGATATACCGCAGTATCCGCTTCAATCATACATTGAACAAGGTTAAGACCAAAGGCCGCCGTATCTGCTGACAAGGTGAACGCATCATAGAAGTGTTTGAGTGCGCCTAAAAAGTTTTTTTCAACAAACATGTGTGTGCCTGTTTCATTAAGCGCAACAGCTTGTTCGTGATTTAAACCCAATTCTTTTCCACTTGTAACAATTAATGCACTGTTGCTAACTTGTTCTGTAATAGCCTGAGTTTCTTCGTTTTTTTGCCTAGCTAATAGTAACAATGCGTTCGCTTTTTCTTCGTCACCCAACCCGTGATGCACTTTAGCGGCAATAACCAATAGTGAGGGTTCTGTCCGTAAATAATTATCCATGTAATCTTCGTCTAAAAGACTTGCGGCTTTGTCTTCATCCTGTTCGAGAATGGCAGAAAATGCTAATAGGTAGTCGCGCTTTTGCAGCATTTGCCTATCACCTTGATTTCGACCAGCAATGCCCACTAATTTTCTTGCTTGCGACAAGCTTTCTCTACGGTTAGTCGTAGGAGACTCTTCAGCAAGAAGTAGATAGAACTCTGCTAATTCAAAGGTAAAATCGTTAAAACGATCTTTCGCACTTCGGTGCATAGCGCGTTTTTTCTGAAACAAGTCTATGGCTTCTACCACTTTATCTTGCTTTTGAAAGGCAATAGATTTCATTCTGGTTGCCGATAAACTCAACTCGCTAAACTTAATGTTTTCGAGGTAATCTTCCACCTGTCCGTAGGACTTTTGTTCGAAGGACAGTGACGCCAACCATTCAAACGCGCGGTCTCTAGCTAAGCTAGAATGCACCATAGTGCTTAATTCCGACTGACATTCCGGCCATTTACCTGCAGCATATTGGCAACGTATTTTACCCCATTGTGCCCACAGCACTTTGTCAGAGCGGGTGAGTACTTCATCATAGATATTCATGGCTCGTTGAATCTCGCCATTTTCATAAAGAAGCCGTGCATACAATTTGCGAATGTCATTCACTAAACGAGAGGGCACACCTTCTCTCACTTGCTTTTGAAGTAAACTTATTGCATTACTTCGCTGCTTGTTATCCATTTCTTTTAATATCGGGTCAGCATAGTGGCGATAAGAAATATAGTGTCGAATTTGTCGAGTGAGTGACGCAATGGTGTAGGGTTTAATGAGTAGAATGTCAGGCTGAAGATCCATAATTCTACCAATGGCCTGTGGCGATCTATCCGATGTAAGAAAGATAATACCTGTACTTGGACGAATGTAACCCGCTTCACGAAGGGCGTGGATCCATTCTACACCAGACTTGCCTTGACCAAGGTGATAGTCCATTAAAAGCAGCTCGAAATGTTGTTTGCGCAGTGCGCTTTTCAACTCTACACCCGATGCAAAACTACGTACGTTTAAATGACCAATGGGCAGCAGATGACCACGAAGGGTCGTTCTTGCTGTCGCATTGTCTTCAACAATTGCAATCCTGTATTCCATCGGTGCTGTACTCAACATTCTATCAAACAATAGCTTACCAGTGCTTCGGCTAAAGTGCATTAAGCAAAAAGATGTAAAACGAAGCGGCGACATGTATCTATCGGCTTAGTCCTAAGAAAACATAAGGAATCCAACCTTTGATGTCACAATTAATTTACAATTATTTTAAATTGATTTGACGTTAACGTTTACGTGAAGGTTAACAATTCGTTACTGTTACTCTCATGAGTTAATCACAGGCAGAAAAGCATGAAACAGGTTCCTTTACTTATTAATGGTGAATTTATAACGTCGGCAACCGATGAGTTCATTACGGTGACTAATCCAGCCAACAACACACCCATAGCACACGCGCCCTGCGCGACTGAGAGCGAAATGGAAGGGGCGATCGCATCAGCAACACACGCATTCTCAAAATGGAAAAACGTGCCCGTTACTGAGCGAGCACGAGTCATGATGCGCTATCAGGCACTACTTAAAGCACACCATGATGAAATTGCGACTTTGCTCGCTCAAGAAACGGGGAAAACCTTCGACGACGCAAAAGGCGATGTGTGGCGTGGCATAGAAGTGGTTGAGCAAGCGATGAACGCCCCCGCATTAATGATGGGCGAAACTGTTGAAAACGTTGCAAGAGGCGTCGATACCTACAGTGTCACGCAACCCCTTGGTGTTTGCGCAGGTATTACCCCATTTAATTTTCCAGCCATGATCCCACTTTGGATGTTTCCCCTCGCTATTGTTTGCGGTAACACCTTTATTTTAAAACCGTCAGAACAAGACCCCTTAACGCCTAATCGCTTAGCTGAATTATTTCTTGAAGCGGGTGCGCCTGCCGGCGTTCTCAATGTTGTCCATGGCGGCAAAGAGCAAGTAGAGCCTTTATTAACCGACCCTCGCATTAAAGCAGTTTCTTTCGTGGGTTCGGTACCTGTTGGTCAACACATTTATCGTACCGCAACGGCGAATATGAAAAGAGCACAATGCTTTGCGGGTGCCAAAAACCATACGGTAATTATGCCCGATGCCAATAAGGAGCATGTATTAAATAATCTTGTTGGCGCTTCGGTAGGCGCAGCGGGACAGCGTTGTATGGCAATTTCTGTGGCGGTCTTTGTTGGCGAGGCGCAACAGTGGATACCTGAATTAGTCGCCCGAATTGCTAAAGTAAAACCTGGCCTGTGGGACGACGAGGAAGCGGGATTTGGCCCCCTCATCAGCCCTCAGGCAAAACGACGTGTATTAGGTTTAATTCAAGATGCGAAAGAAGAAGGGGCCGAATGTTTATTAGATGGTTCCACCGCCACTGTGGAAGGTTATGAAGACGGCAACTGGGTAGGCCCAACGGTGTTTAATAAGGTCACTGCCGATATGCGTATATATACAGAAGAAGTTTTTGGCCCAGTACTTTCCTGTATGTCAGTGGATTCACTCGATGATGCCCTGACACTGGTTAACAACAACCCTTATGGTAATGGTACTTCCATATTCACAAACAGTGGTGCAGCAGCGCGAAAATACCAAAGAAATGTCGAGGTAGGGCAGGTAGGTATTAATGTTCCAATTCCTGTGCCCTTGCCATTTTTTTCCTTCACAGGGTGGAAAAACTCTTTTTATGGCGACCTCCACGCCTACGGAAAACAAGCTATTCGTTTCTATAGCGAGACTAAAACGGTCACCGCTAGATGGCTAGAAGACGACGTACCTAGCGGTACAAATTTAACCATTTCGTTAGACTAATCCAAAACGGCAGTGTGGAGTAAAACACAATGAATGTAGAGCTTTCAGAAGACCAAGTGGCGTTTCAGGAGACAGCACGACAGTTTAGTGAACAAGCACTGGCACCTTTTGCGGCGCAGTGGGATCGCGAACATTTTTTCCCTAAAGAAACCATACAAAAAGCCGGTGAACTGGGTTTTTGCGGCTTATATAGCCCAGAAAGTGAAGGTGGTTTAGGTCTCAGTCGTTTGGATGCCTCTGTGATATTTGAACAATTGGCAATGGGGTGTACGACAACCACCGCCATGTTAACTATTCATAATATGGCAACCTGGATGATAGCCACCTGGGGAAGTGATGAGGTTCGCGCTAAGTGGTGTCCTAGTCTCGTCACTGGCGAACAACTGGCATCCTATTGTCTTACCGAGCCCGGTGCGGGTTCTGATGCTGCATCACTAAAAACAAAAGCGGAAAAAAAGCAGTCTGGCTATATTCTGAATGGTTCGAAGGCTTTTATTTCTGGTGCCGGTGAAACAGACGTTCTTGTGGTAATGGCTCGCACTGGCGGCAGCGGTCCTAAGGGCGTTAGCGCATTCGCTGTACCGGCCAATGCGCCGGGAATAAGCTACGGTAAAAAAGAGAGGAAAATGGGGTGGAACGCTCAACCCACTAGAATGATTGCATTTGATAATGTAGAGATTGACGCAAATTGGCGATTAGGCGAGGAAGGCGAGGGCTTTAAAATGGCCATGCAAGGCTTAGACGGCGGGCGTATTAATATTGCAACTTGCTCTGTAGGGACGGCCCAACAAGCACTTAATTTGGCCAACGCCTATCTACGTGAACGCGAGCAATTTCAAAAGCCTATTGCTACATTTCAAGCGTTACAATTTAAATTAGCCGATATGGCCACGGAATTGGTGGCAGCAAGACAACTCGTTCGTATGGCAGCGTGTAAACTAGACGCGAACCACCCAGACAAATCCACCTACTGCGCTATGGCGAAACGGTTTGCCACCGATGTGGGTTTTAAAGTGTGTAATGAAGCCTTACAGTTACATGGTGGGTATGGCTATATTAATGAATACCCATTAGAACGCCATGTTCGCGATGTACGCGTTCATCAAATTCTTGAAGGCACAAATGAAATTATGCGCGTTATCATAGCAAGGCGATTACTTGCAGATACCACAAGCCTGCTTTAACAGGGATAAGGAGTTTTTATGCAACAGTCAGCCCCCGTCGTCATCGCCGAAGAGCGTAAAACCAAAAGCGGCCATGTATTGGGCGTCCTCACTTTAAACAAACCTAAGGCTCTCAATGCCCTAGACTTGCCCATGGCGAGTATCCTGTTAGATACATTAGAGCAATGGAAATCACGGCAAGATATCACGTGCATTGTTCTCACATCAGCAGGCGATAAAGCGTTTTGTGCGGGCGGCGATATCGTCTCTATGTACCACGCAATGTGTGAATCCCAAGGAGAGATCCCGGCATTTTTAACATCATTCTTCAAAACTGAATATACCTTGGACTACTGCATACATTATTACCCCAAGCCTATCGTGGTATGGGGTTCAGGTATTGTAATGGGCGGCGGTATGGGCCTTTTATGTGGAGCAAGTCATAAAGTGGTGACAGAAACATCACGATTGGCAATGCCTGAAATTTCCATTGGTCTTTATCCCGATGTAGGAGGCAGCTATTTTTTACCGCGCATGCCAGGTAAAACAGGCTTGTTCTTAGGATTGACAGCCACGCAAATGAACGGTGCTGATGCTGTACATGCGGGATTGGCTGACTATTTGGTGGCTGCCAATCAACTAGACATCTTAATGCAGAAGTTAAACGACGTTGAGTGGGGCGGTGTTAATCATCACGATTCGGTCTCTCAGGTACTCGCGAACTTAGATGCGCCACTAAGCCCTCCCAATAGCCTTATCGCTCTGCATCAAAACGCTATTAATACATGGTGTGACGGCAAAACAGTGGCTGCGGTGGTAGACAATATTTTAAACGCCCAAGAAAGTGATCTACCGGTTAGCGAAGACCCAGAGGCACACGCAGTGGCGATAAAATGGCTTAATAAAGCACAAAAAAACCTCAAAAATGGGTCGCCTATTACCGCCCATCTGGTTTTTGAGCAGTGTGTTCGCGGGGCAACGATGACGTTGGCTGAATGTTTCAAAATGGAGGCCGTTATGTCTTGCAGATGCGGAGAATCAGGTGAATTTCAAGAGGGCGTAAGGGCGCTGCTCATCGACAAGGACCTTTCCCCTAAGTGGAAATATAACCACGTAGAAGAAGTTCCCCACGACGTTGTTGAAGGTTTTTTCAGTTCTCCTTGGGCAGAAGACGAACATCCGCTGGCTCACTTAGGAGAGGAAAAATGACACACATCGCATTTATTGGTTTGGGCAATATGGGCGGTCCTATGGCCGTAAACTTAGTGCAAAGTGGACATAGGGTAACCGTATTTGATTTGTCGGTGCCGGCGATGGATTCACTAAAGCGTGAAGGCGCCAGTGTTGCTGATTCGGCGTTGAGTGCGGTAAAGGATGCAGACATTGTCGTGACTATGTTACCGGCGGCTCAACACGTTGAGCGCTTGTATTTAGGTAATGATGGTATTATTCGTGGCGCCAAACCCGGAACCCTATTTATCGACTCCTCTACCATAGATGCAGATACTGCAAAACGGGTTGGCGCGGATGCATATGCGTGTAACATGCACTTTATTGATGCTCCCGTCTCTGGCGGCACGGCAGGCGCGAAAGCGGGAACGCTCACCTTTATTATGGGAGGCAGCCCACACGCGGTTGCGCAGGCGACACCTGTTTTACAATGTATGGGGCGGAATTTGTTTCACGCCGGCGATTTAGGGGCAGGACAGATTGCAAAAATTTGCAACAATATGCTGTTGGCGGTGCTTATGGCGGGTACTTCAGAAGCCCTAACGATGGCCACAAAAAATGGCATAGACCCTAAGGTTATGTCTGACATTATGCTGCAAAGCTCGGGGTGCAACTGGACACTGGAGAAGTACAATCCGTGTCCAGATGTTATGGAAAATGTGCCCTCTAGCAATCAGTATGAAGGTGGTTTTATGGTTAAGCTTATGAACAAAGATTTAAACCTTGCCATGAACACTGCGGCCGACAGTGTCTCTACCACACCCATGGCAACAGCAGCGCAAAGCTTGTATAGAATGCTGGAGTCACAGGGCCATGGAGAAAAAGACTTCTCCAGTGTTTATACACTCTTTAATAAACACACTAACACGTAAAGCAATACACAAGAGAGAGGGCTAAGCCACAGTTTCCAATAAGACACTGACAGTGAAAATTGATAAACTTATTGCTCGTCGTCGTTTTTTGGATATTTTTTATGTGGCAATGCCCTTTATGCCAACTCCCCATCAATGTAAATGAAAAAGCCATTCAATGTGCAAACAAACACACGTTCGATAAGGCCAAAGCAGGCTACGTAAATTTACTTCCTGTACAGTTTAAAAAATCTAAGTCGCCGGGGGACGATAAGGAAATGGTACGTGCACGGCGCATGTTCCATGAACAAAAGGGTTATCAGCCGCTTAAAGACACCATGTGTGAAATTTTAGCGCGGTATTTCGCCAGCCAATCTTTAGAAAATACGCCGTTAACCCTGTACGATGCTGGTTGTGGCGAAGGAAGCTACTTACATGCGTGTGTGAAAGGGTTAAAAGAAAGCGGTTTTATCCTTGACGGTGCAGGCAGTGATATTTCGAAAACCGCTGTTGAACTGGCAGCGAAAGCCTACAAGTCGTGCCAATTCGTTGTCGCTAGCAGCTTTGATTTACCGCTACAAAATAGTACGCTAGACGCCGCCATCCAGGTGTTTGCGCCGGGAAGCGCTGAAGAATATGCTCGTATATTGAAACCCCATGGCGTGTTGCTTACGGTTGACCCTGCGCCAAGGCATCTCTTTGAATTAAAATCACTGGTATATAGCGACCCACAGCCGCATAAAGACGAACCAACGGAACGTGAGGGTTTCAATCAAATAAAACATGAAAACCTCTCTTACACGTTATCTTTACCATCCCCAGAACAGCGTCTCGCTCTTGTTAAAATGACGCCTTATTACTGGCGCTTAACACCTGAAAAATTAGATAAGGTGGTAGAAAATTTAGCATCGGTCACCGTCGACTTTAACATTCAGGTATTTTCACTATCATCCTCATAAAAACCTGAGTAAACCGCGTTCAAGCCAGAAGAATACAAATGCAAAAACAAAAAGCCGTATTTTTAGACCGTGACGGGATCATCAACATAGACCATGGTTATGTGGGGCACTACCACAATTTTGATTATGTGGAAGGTGTATTTGACATGATCAAGCACTTTGTCGCGCAAGGTTTTAAACCTATTATTGTGACTAATCAATCAGGTATTGCACGTGGCTACTTCACGGAGGCCGACTTCCTAAACCTGATGAAACAGGTTCAGGATGAATTTTCCGAGCAAGGGTTACCTCACATTCCCGTATTTTACTGTCCACACCATCCTGAAGGAAACCTTTCCGCCTACCAAGTCATGTGTGAGTGTCGAAAACCCAAACCCGGTATGCTGTTAAACGCCGCCAAACAATATGCTATTGATTTACCGAATAGCATAATGATTGGAGATAGTTGGCGCGACATAGAAGCTGGCCAGGCAGCTGGGGTGAAATGGTGTGTCTATGTGTCTGATAAAGCCCCTCCGTTAGAGGCTGATAAAAGCCAGGTTTACCTCGTCAATAAACTCACCGATATACCAGGCTCTATAGAGTAAAAAAGCGCCCGTAGGCGCTTTTTTAATGTTGTTGCGAGAACCGCGACAAATGTTTTATCGCTTGGCTAAGTAGGTCCACATTGAGCGGGGCGTTACTACGCTTATTGGTGGCCAAATCGGTAATTTCATAACTGCCATTACTTAACACATCAGTACGTTTTCCGTTATGAAACACCACGATACGTTCACCAGATGTACTCACCAACCAATTGCGACTTGGCGATAACAGGCTTTGCCCTGTGGAATAGAAGTGCGAAGGAGCATTACAGCCCAATGCATTTAAAATAGTAGGAGCAAGGTCTTCAGTACTTGCCATCGTACCCTTAATAGGCAGGTTACTGTATAAGGTGCCAGCGTTATTGGTGTTATTACTGCTGTAACCCGTTGCCACAATCACTTTACTGTTGGTAAGCAACTCAGGCGTTAAATAGCTTTCAATACTCGATGCCGTTAAAAACGCAATATGTAAACCACCGTGTTGACTACCTAAAGGTTGCGTATAACTGTCAAACCTTTGCGAGGGAAGAGCCTCGTCAAAGTGAAGTGATACGGGCATTCCAAGCCCCACAGGGAGCGCCAATAGCACCGGGCGTTTAGCTGATAACGATGCCTGATAGATTTCTGGAACCCCAAATAAGGTGGTGGAAATCAGGCTTTCTTGATTGCTTGCGGTAGAGTAGTAGCGAGCCACGGTATTCAGATTAAAGCCGTCAATATTGGCAATTGGCATATCGTCTGTTTGCACAATTACCGTCATATTATCGTTTGCATTAACTGAACAATACACCGGCTCTGCTGGGTAATTGATGTTGTGAATGTCTGAATTGAATTGTAGTTGCTTGCGTTCTTCATACGCCGCTAGGTCAAGTAACCCATAACGAGACATCGTGGTTTTTGCCGTCGCTGGATACGATAACGGGAACATGTTGTCCTGTTTGATAATAGGCTGATACAGCTTAGCGTCTGCCCACACATGAACGGCATGACTTGACACAAAACAAACAACGAAAAAGCTCGCTACAGGTATACCAATTTTATACTTAGTAAAGCGCTCAACCCGTTTCCAAATCGCATTGGCAAGTACCAATTGAAAACCTAGCCACACTATGAACAACAAAAACAAGTACGCCCATTGCTGCCAGTCAAATTCACCAATTTGCGTTTGTGCTTCATCTTTAAGTAGGTCAGCGGCATGCACGCTAATATGAAAACCTGTACGGTTAAACAGGAGGGCATCGAAAGCAAGGAGTGCAAGCCCAACCGCAGCAATCACCGACGCCGTTGCTTTAATCACCCTAGGGTTCGACACCAGATAACAAAGTGGCAATATAAAAATAACGAAGCCAAAGAAGGTCATGAAACCAATATGACCGAACCAATTGGTAAGTAAATACACTGTTCCCACACCTGTACCTGGCATAGGCGATGAAAATACAAAAATTGAAGCAATCACAATAGCAATAATAATATTGGCTAGTGCAAACCAGTGGCCCCAATTTACCAGTTTCGTCACCCGTTGACGGCGTGGAGATTCAGCTAAAATCATAAGGGCGCCTATTTACCTTGAACACTCTTTTTAAGAACGTTAGCGAATTGATCAGCCATGGTTTCTCTGTTTTCAGGTGCAACCTGTGTATTAAGGATATGGGTAATAACGTTACCTAGTACCATAAGAGATAAATCTCTGTCGGCTTCGTTTTTCTCTAATGTTAGAATGACGTCGTTCATTAGCGCTTCGAACTGATCGTTTGTGTAACGGCTCTGTTGGGGCATTGTTACGCCTCTTTTTAATAATTTCTTTGATAAAAAGAATGGTTTTAGTCGTAAAATGATTATAATCGTTGTTTGAGTGATAACAATCATTCATTCTAAAATCCCGCAAATCCTTGGATATTTCTGACACTTTTTAAGCAACAGGACACCCTTTTTACTATGAGTGCACTGATTCACCACTTTGTCGTACATCGTCTCATCCTCAATAAAGAAGAAAAAATTGAGGCTATTCCACGTGATAACTGCTTGGCTGTGACGCCAGAAATTGAGTTATTGGCGCATCAAATTAATCACAGTTTCAATGCTAAACCCGGCAAAGGCGTCGGCCATTTTGTTGATAACGCGCCCAGCGTAGACAACGAAGATAATGACGAAGAAAAAAGTGGCATCACTGATGTTTCAGCGTTTGCTAACGAATTAAAAAACTACATCGCAGAGAAAAAAGCCGCGGGAGACAATGTAGAAGATGCATTTCATCGTTTTTCCGTATCGGCAACCAATCGATTAGTTAAAACCTTGGCCGATACCGGTACCGTAGAAACCGGTTTTTTAATCTTCTGCCAATATGAATACCTTGCTACACAGTACTTAATGATTGCGTTACTGAATACCCGCTCTCATGTAGAAGTTACGCATTCCCTTGATTTGTCAGCCAGAGAGCATTTAGACCTTGCTCGCATGCAATTGGCTGTGCGGTTTGATTTAACCCAGTGGGAAATCCAGCCAGAACAACAACGTTACGTAAGTTTTATTAAAGGCCGCATGGGAAGAAAAGTTTCAGACTTTTTTATGCAGTTTGTCGGATGCGAAGAGTTGGTCGACGTGAAGCAACAAAATAAACAGTTAATTTCAACTGTTGATGCGTACTTAGCCAGTGAAGCCCTAGACCCTCAAGAACAGCATCAACACAGAGAAGAAGTTAAAAGCTACTTCAAGGAAAAAATTGATGCGGGCGAGAGTTTATCTGTGGATGAATTAGCCAACCGCTTACCCGCGAACGAAGAAACGAATAACAACTTTTCCGCGTTTTCACAGCAAATGGAAACCCCACTTGAAAAAGAAATTCAACCCGACCCCGCAGCACTAAAACAATTAGCCAAATTTAGCGGGCAAGGCGGCGGTGTTTCTATTAGCTTTGAAAGAAAATTAATGGGCGATAGGGTATTTTACGATCCTGCCACCGATACCCTAACGTTGAGAGGATTACCACCAAATTTAAAAGATCAGCTTAATCGACAATCTTCTATGGACTAATCACTGATTTAAGCCTTAAAAAAACGTATACTACATAAAGAAAAATGAACACGATTCAAGGGTGTTATGCAATTATTTGTAAATGATTTGACAGTGATGGACTTTTCATACCTTTGCCCGAAGCGCGGCATGGTAGGTGAAAGCTGGATTGTCGACGTGGTTCTGGATGGAGAGCTCAATGAAGAGAGCATGGTCCAAGACTTCGGTAAAGTGAAAAAAAACCTAAAACGATTGATTGATGAATATGTAGATCACAAATTGCTTGTGCCAGCAGAATACGCAGGTTCAAAGGTCATACATGATGAAGTAACTGAACAAGTTGAAGTACAATTTACCTGCGAAGACGGCCGGCAAATTATGCTGCACTGTCCCGCTGAAGCTTACGCAATTTTGTATTCAGACGTGGTCACCATGGCGTCTGTCAGTGTGTATTTGAAGGAAGTTCTGGCTACGCATTTACCAGAAAACGTAGATAACATTACGTTGAAGTTAAGAACAGAAGTGATTCATTCCCCCTTCTATCACTATACCCATGGTTTAAAGAAGCATGACGGTAACTGTCAGCGTATTGCTCACGGCCATCGTTCTCGTATTGATATTTTACTAGATGGTCAAGTGAGTGAAGCTGAGCAAAGCTACTGGGCTAAACGGTGGGAAGATATCTATATTGCCACGCAAGAAGACGAAATTGCCTACACTGAACGGAAAATAACCGGCAGTGTAGCTGAACCGTCTGCCTACCTCTGTTTTGCTTATGAATCTTCGCAAGGGTATTTTGAACTCATTATTCCAAAATCAGACTGTGAAGTTATCGACACCGATTCTACCGTGGAATGCTTAGCGCAATATCTATTGGAAGAGCAAAAAAAGCGTACGCCTGATTCACACTGCCAAGTTATTGCCTACGAAGGGGTTGGAAAAGGCGCCATGGTAAGCGAATAATCTAGGGTAAATAAGCAAGGAAATGAGCCACTCTATGACATTGATGAAGAAAGTTAATTTTGACGTTAACCCTATTGGTAAATTCGGAAAAATAGTACGACGCACAAGTCTATTATGTGTTTGTGTACTCTTCTCAATGGTCAGTCTGGCCAGCGAAGCAAACGAAACGTCCCCTTTGGTTTTACATGGCGAAATGACCCAAGGGGCACTATTACGAGGTCAAGTGCCAGAGGGTGCCAAGGTACGACTCGATGGCGTAAAGGTAGAGATTAACTCACAGGGTAAATTTGTTATCGGTTTTGAACGCAAAGCCCCGTTGAACCATGAACTCACTGTATCTTTACCCGATGGAAGTGTCATCACTAAACCCATCACGTTGACCGAGCGAAATTATAACATCCAGCGCATTGACGGCCTCGACCAAAAAATGGTGACGCCACCGCAATCGGTCACCGATCGCATTAAACAAGACAACATTGATGTCGCGATTGCCCGTCAGCCTAAATCGGCTCTCGATGCAGTATTCACGCGTTTCATTTGGCCGGCAAAAGGGCCAATTACTGGCGTTTATGGTAGCCAACGTATATTAAATGGTACGCCTAAGTGGCCGCATTATGGCGTAGATGTTGGCGGTCCAACAGGAACGCCAGTTTATGCGCCAGCCAGCGGGAAAGTGACCCTAGCCAAAGATTTATATTACTCTGGCAACACCTTAATTATGGATCACGGGATGGGGGTTTTCTCTACCTTTCTTCATTTAGATTCTATGGATGTAAAAGTGGGGGAATACGTAGAGCAGGGGAAACCTATCGGTACCATTGGCGCAACAGGGCGTGCCACAGGCCCACATTTGGATTGGCGTATTAACTTAGGTAAGATGCGATTAGACCCGCAAACTATCGTTACGGGCCAGCCTAACTAGCGCCTAGCTGCTTATTCGTGTGTGATTCTTTGCGCGAGAAAAGTGCGCGCTAATCAACGCGCACCTTGATGAATACCGCGCGTTATCTGGTTTAACATGAAACGCGCTCAACCCGCTTAATGGTCTAACCATTGTTGAAATTTTTCTTCATTTTCAATGGTAAAGTAGGCTCTATCCTGACGCGCTTGCAATACCGGCAAGGCGACATTGACGATTTGCCCATCGCGAATGAGTGTTAGGGTTACATGTGTATCAGATGCACAATCGAGTAACCGCTGTAATTTTGCTTGATTAACAACTTGATTATTTAAAGCCAAAATAATGTCATTTATCATAACGCCCGCTTTTGAGGCAGCTAACCCTTCAAACACCTGAATCACAGATAACCCCATGGCCGCGGGCTTACAAGTTGCACCTAATTGATGTCGAATTTCTGTTGCACCAGTATAACCGCCTTTATCTTCTGCGCTTACTGCAGATCGCGTGTGCAGTTTAACGCCTATATCATCAAGCCAAGTTTCAAGAGGCACATCGTCAGTGCCGTAAACCACGCTATCGAGATAATCGTTAACGTCAATATCAAACTCTTGCTGACACAAGGTAGCAATGACGTTATCTGGCGTACCACATTCGTCACGACCATAAATCTCCCAAAGGCGCTTCATGACAGTATCAAGTGACACGGTTTGATTCGAACGATGGCGAAGGAGCAAATCTAGGCCAAAAGCAATGATGCCGCCCTTGGTGTAGTATGAAACTATGTTATTAGTGGCACTGGCGTCTTGTTTGTAAAACTTTGTCCATGCGTCGAAACTACTTTGTGCCACCGACTGTTTATAGCGTCCAGCATTTTGTAGCAGGCGCGAAATATTCTGCGCGACAATGTCGAGGTACTTTTTGCCATCTATCAACTTAGCCCGAGCAAGGGTGAGATCATCATAAAAACTGGTAAAACCTTCATATATCCACAGTTGGTTTGTGTATGTTTCTTCACCTAACTTGGGTGTAACCATCACATCTGGTTTAATGCGTTTCACATGCCAAGTGTGAAATAGCTCGTGACTACATAAGCTTAAAAAGGTGATGTAACCGTCTGTTTTATTTGCCTGGCTATTGTCTCCCAACCGCGGTAGGTCGTGGCGAGGATAGAGCAGTGCGGTGGAGTTTCGATGTTCTAAACCGCCAAAACCATTTTCCGCCAGTAAGGTCATAAATACGTAGCGAGATACAGGCTGGGGGTGGTCAAACAACGCCATATGATGGCGACAAATGGGCTTAAGATCCTGTGCAATTCGCGCTAAGTCCAGTTGATGGCTACCACTAAAAACCAACTCGAAGGTCACACCATCCACCTCGTAACTCAGGGTTTCGCATTCACCAATAAAAATAGGGTGATCAATAAATTCAGCGTAGTTGTGGCTTTCATATGCCCAATATTGAGGATTACTGTCTAGCGCAATAGGTGTCATACCGGTATGCGCCTGCCAATGGCTCTGCGCCGGCTTTTCTATCTGCAATGTGCAACGCACTTCGCTCATTTCCACCACATTCAAAAACGCACTTGTGCCATTAATGAAGGCATATTCATGATTAATAAACGCCGAACGTACCGATAAGTCATTCGCGTAAACCACATAATTGACAATAACGCCATCGCCGTTGGTGGCAACCTCCCAGGTTTGCTTGTCTATTTTCTGAGCCGCTATTTCTGCCCCAGTGTCGGCATGGGTAAAGGTTATTTCCGTGATGCTTTTTGCGAAGTCGCGAATCATATAACTGCCGGGGATCCAAGACGGTAGCGCAAAGGTGAGGGTGGCTTCGTTGTGTTCTGGAACCTTAAGTTCTACGGCGAAAAGATGCTGCTGCCAAGATTTAACACTAAGCTGATACTGAAGAGATAAAGTACGCATAAAAAACCTAACAATAAACGAGACCTTCATGATGCCTTATCATGAAGGTTTTGTCAGCTAGGCTAAAATTAGTTACATTGGTAGTAATAACAATTAAAAATGGCGAAGCATGGAAGAAAAAGTTGTAAATAGGCGCATGAACCGAGAAGACGTTGAAAGTTTACGTTCACTCCTTCCTGGCACTATGGTAGACCTTCAAATTACTACGCCTACCGCGCCACGGCGCGTTAAAACTGGCTATGTGGGTATGGAACTGGGTAACTGTCTTTTATTTCAAGCGCCCACGTCAGCCAAATGGATGTCCACACGAGATTTGCTCACCATTGGTAACGATTTAGTGGTTCGTTACGTACTGGAAGGAGACGCAGGGCAAGTCATTGCATTTCGCGTAAAAGTATTAAAGTTGCTCTCGAAACCTACGGGGCTGCTAATAACGAGTTTTCCTTCTCACATTGAATCCATTGGTCTTCGTGCGAATAAACGTTCGCAACCAGGTATTTCAGTTATCGTGACCTCTGAAACATTTCCTGAAGCGGATAAAGTGACGGGGATAATCGTGGACATATCACAACATGGTTGCAAAATTGCGCTACCCTTAAACCCAGAGTGGCCCGTATTATTAGATAATGCGAATCTCACCCTTACTTATTCTACCGATGGCGTGGAGTCTAAAATTCAGGCGTCGGTACGGAATCACAAATTAGAAAGTGATTTTGTATATTACGGAGTAAAATTTAACAGTGATAGCGAAACAGTAAATGCGCTTTTATCACGCCACACATTAATTAGTTAGTATTAAAAGCGCTTGACCTAAAATAACTAGAAAGAGAATTGTTATGCGTACTATTGAACGACTGCTAACCCAATACAGCGAAAGCCATCAAAACAAAGCCAACGTTGCCATTCACGCTGTTGCTGTGCCCAGCATTTACTTTGTTACTTTGGGGCTTTTATACGCCATTCCCGTGCCGGAACTGCTTGCGAATGCCAACATTACGTGGGCCCACCTTATTGCGCTGCCCATACTCTATTATTATTTTTCGCTTTCAGGCCCAATAGGCGCTGCCATGACACTGCTTACCATTGTGTGTTTTTCTGCTATACGATTGCTTGAGTTTTACGGTGTGTCGGTTTGGCAATCCTGTTTAGCGCTGTTTGTGATCATGTGGGCATTACAATTTATTGGCCATAAAATTGAAGGTAAGAAGCCCTCTTTTTTGGAAGATTTGCGCTTTCTACTTGTTGGGCCTGCCTGGTGGTGGGTACATTGGCTTAAGCGGCTAAATATCAGTTATTAAAATTAAAATCTCATGACTTTCTTTCCTGCGATAAGTCGCCTATGGCATACGACCAAGCCGCTACGGTTAACCCGCGGCTTGCGTATAATCTCTTTATTATTTATTAAATTGGTATTTATGTGAGTCGCTTTCAGCGCGTTATTGAAAGTAATGAACGCTTGTTTTGGACGCTGCACAGTGCAGGGTGGGCAGGCTTCGCTATTATTTATTATATAGGTTCGTTTCTTCACGACGTTCGCCCTATTTGGGTATTTATCATTTTGCTTAACGCCTATGCAGGGTGGTTGCTTACCATTCCATTAAGATACATTTATCGCTGGGCACGAAAACAATCTCCTTTAAACATGATCATCATTGTGATTGCATCGTGTTACCTCATTGCACTTTTATGGGCGGTGGTTAAAAACGTCAATTACTGGGAGATATATAAACACGGTTACCGTCCCGACGAGTGGTATATGTATTTCACCAATACCATTAACTCTCTCATTATGGTGGGGTGTTGGAGTGGTGTGTATTTCGGCATTAAAAACTTCCAAATGCTACAAAAAGAAAAGCAAAATGCGTTGAAGGCAAGTACTATGGCGCATCAAGCGCACATTAAAATGCTGCGTTATCAATTAAATCCACATTTTCTATTTAACACGCTTAATGCTATCTCTACGCTTATCTTGTTGAAAGAAAACGACACCGCTGAAGCCATGGTCTCTCGCTTAAGCGACTTTCTTCGCTATTCGTTAGATAATGATCCAATTAAACGGGTTCCTTTAGGGCAAGAGATTAAGGCGTTAAGGCTTTACCTTGAAATAGAAAAAGTCAGGTTTGATGACAGACTAGAAGTGGTGTGGGATATTGATGATCACTGCGATAATGCGTTAGTGCCCAGCATGATTTTGCAACCCATTATTGAAAATGCAATAAAACACGCCATATCTAAAATGGAAAACGGCGGTCAAATAGCCATTACTGCCCGAACTTTTGGTAATGATTTGCTACTTGATGTGGCTGATAACGGCCCTGGAGCTGATATTAAAAATGGCCAGTTAAGCCGTGAGAATGGCGTAGGTCTGGTTAACATCAAAGAGCGTCTGCAGTCGCTTTACCAACGAAACTTTGCATTTTCTATAGAACATAATCAGCCTTCAGGAGTGCGGGTTAGACTGCGTATTCCTTATGAAGTAAAGGATGTATGAGCATGAGCAAGCAAATAATTAAAACTCTGGTGGTAGATGATGAGCCACTTGCACGGCGCGGCCTGCGAGCTCGATTGGAGCGCCACGACGATGTAGAAGTTATCGCAGAATGTCAAAATGGCCTTGAAGCCGTAAGTACCATCTCCCAATTGCGCCCAGATTTGGTGTTTTTAGATATTCAAATGCCTGGGTTGAATGGTTTTCAGGTTATTCACAAGTTGCGTGAATTGAACCAACCCATTCCTGTGATTGTCTTTGTTACCGCCTACGATAGTTACGCTATTAAGGCGTTTGATGTTCATGCTCTGGATTATCTATTGAAACCGGCCGACGATGAAAGACTTAAGTCGGCTCTCGATAAAGTGCGTGACTACCTTACCACGGCCCATCAAGATGAACAGTCTAAAAAACTGGTTAGCTTAGTGGCCGAATTGACCGGTGACGACTGTGAAGAAATTCTACGTAAACTGGCTAATGGTGAAGCGGTGGAAACAAATCCTTACCCTGACGTGTTAGCCATTAAAGACGGCTCAGAAGTCACCCGGGTTAATGTACAGGATATTCAGTGGATAGATGCTGCCGGTGATTACATGTGTGTACACGCATTAGACGGTATGCACATTATGCGTAAAACCATGAAAGAACTTGAGCAAGAGTTAAACCCGCAATGGTTTGTTAGGGTGCACCGTTCTGCCATTGCTAATATTCGTTTCGTGAAAAAATTGGTGAGTCACATCAGCGGCGAATACCACTTAATTTTACAAAACGACACCGAGCTCAAGGTGTCAAGAAGCCATAGAGACAAAGTCAAAGCCGCCATGAAAATGTAGTAGCGAACCTCTGGCGAATACGCACAAAAAACGCCCACACAAAGTGGGCGTTTTTTATTTTGTGGCAGAGTAATGGGGCTCAGTACCTATTATTCATGGTAATTCGCATGGTACTTAAGCTGCAATCATCAAGGGGTTTATTGTTTTCCCACGTTGCTTTAAGGGGGACTTCAACGGGCTTGTGGTTCACTTCACCTACCATCACTTTATTCTTATCTGTTTCAACCAGGGCCACAGCATGGGTGCCTAATTTAGTCGCAAGTAACCTATCTTGGCTAACGGGCGAACCACCACGCTGAACGTGTCCTAGGGTGACTGGGCGAACTTCCGACTGCATTTGTGAAGATAAACGTTCCGCAAGTGTACTTAAGCCACCAGGCCAGACATTTTCAGCCACCACCACAATAAAACTCACCGGTCCCTTCAGCTGACGTCTGGCTTCAATTTGAGCCGCAATACTTTTCAGCTCAGCGTCTTCGCTCTCGAATAACTCAGGCACAATTACGTAGTCCGCAGCCGACGCTAACGCCGCATTTAAGGCTAAAAAGCCCGCATGCCTGCCCATGACTTCTACTAAAAATATGCGTTCGAAAGCATCGGCGGTATCTCGTACTTTATCTATGGAAGATACGGCGGTATCGATAGCTGTGTAATATCCCACAGTAGCGTCACAACCCGCCACATCATTATCAATAGTACCGGGAATTCCGAGAATTTGGCCGGGCCAGTATTGGGATAAATGTTCTGCGCCCCGAAAAGAGCCGTCCCCCCCAATAACAATCAGGGTATCAATACCTAAAGTATTTAGGTTTCTAGCCGCATCTTTTGCGCCCTGAACCGATTTAAAAGCTTCACAGCGAGCGCTGTGCAAGATAGTACCACCTTGTTGTATTAAATTGTGGGTAGCATTCAGTGAAAGGGATTCATACTCTTGGTTAATCAATCCATTGTAACCGTGCTGGTATCCAATAAGGGCATAACCAAGGTGCTCACATGCAATGACTATCGCGCGAATGCACGCGTTCATCCCAGGGGCATCGCCGCCGGACGTTAAAACTGCTACACGTTTTGACACAAGTTCTCCCTTTTTTGTTACGTGATTTCCCTTAATATAACCCCTATATCGGTATCACTAAAGCGTAATGACTTGCGAAAGTGAATACCTTAGTAAAAAGTGAGCTTAAAATAAGGCCACTTAATGTAATACCCATTTAACGGTAATACGTATCACATGGCCTAATGTAGACTGTTCAAGGATGCCCATGAAAAAATTTGTATGTTTACTGGTTTTCATAACAAGCTTAACCGCATGCTCATCTAAAATTGCTTATAACAATGTAGATTGGTGGATATATTGGTATCTCGATGATTACGTTGAGTTAACAGATGAACAAAAAACAGTGTTTGATGAATATCTAAACACGTGGCGTCAATGGCACAAAAACACGGAATTATCGAAATACAAAGCCCAGCTTGAAGAAATTAAACAAGACGTACTCACTAACAGTCTAACTTCCGAACGCATTCTTGCCCATTTATTGCACGCCCGTACGCACTGGACCCGCGCTAGGGACAAGGTTAGCCCAGATGTGGCTGCTATTGCGAAAACGTTAAGTGATGAGCAGGTTATTACATTATTTGCTCAAATCGAAAAAGAAAACCGCGAAGAGATTGAAAAGCGCCAAGACTATCTGTCGCTGTCAGAAATAGAAAAAAAGCAAAAGCGTAAAGCGCAACTATTAGAGAGTGTGGAAGAGCAAATTGGCCGCCTTACTGATACACAAGAACAAATTATTGCCACCTATAGCGAACAATATCTATCTACCAGAGATGAATGGATTAACTACCGCGAAACGATGACTAATGCGGCAAGGCGCATTATCGCCACACGACATATCAATAAAGATTTCGAGCAACAGCTCATCACTCTTATTCAAAACCCAGATACCTACCGCAGCCCAATGTACATCAACGCTAGAGCACATAATGCTGAGGTTATGGCGGCAATGGTCAGTGAATTGGCCACCACATTAAGTGACAAGCAAAAGCGCGTGTTTATTGGCAATATTGAAGACGTTATTGAGGATATCGAAGGCTTTATGGAATAGCTGTTGGTGTATACTGAATACGTACAAAACGTGACAAGAAACGCCCCTTATTCCAGAGCAAAACCGTGAGGTTTGCCAAGGCCTAAGGGGCGTGATTAATGTAAACAGCTTAGTGACTTTATTTCACCCTGCGGCGCACGACGAATGCTGCCCCCATTAAGATAAGAACAACCATAGCAGGCTCAGAGACTTCTGCCACCGTCAACGTGGCAGACGTAGACGATGTTGGGACTATTATATTACCACTCCCATCAGACAATAGCAGACCGCTGGTGTCGAAACTAAACACGCCGCTCTGCAGTGCATTCAATGAAAGAGTGAAAATGTTAACGGTGCCGGTTAATGCGCCTGTGAATGATAGCCCAAGGCTGCTTAAACTCGTGCCATTATCTGAGTTTGACGTAAAGCCAGCCACATCAAATTGACTGGAAGCGTTGTTGATATCGAAGGAAAAGGCATTTGCATCATAAGGCAACGATAGTTGGTAACCTTGAAAATCATCAGTAAAGTCAAATATACCACTGAACGAAAGTACCACCTCATCGCCCACATTTATTGTGGTTTCGTTCACAGAAACTGAAATTTGAGCTGAATGAGCATTTACGGTCCATAGTAGGGCCAGTATAGCGAATAGTGTTTTCATCTTTTTTACTCCATTTAAAAGCTAGTTAATTTGTTGCGCAGCCCGTATTTGTGCACATGTTTCGCAGCATCATGACGTCAAAGATATTAATGAGCCCGTCATTATTTAAATCAAAACTGTCATCCATGTTTTGGTTGGTCGCGATGGCCATAGATAAACGTTGTAAATCAATCATGTCGATATCACCGTCGCTATCCCAATCGCCGGCCATTGTTTCGCTAGGCATAGTGAAGGTCGCGATCACGGGGTCGTGATCAGAGGCACGATATAGCAGAGAATTTGTGAATAAATCGCCATTGTCTTCAGTGTTGTAGTCTAAGACGGCGGGCTCATCAGCATTAATGTGCCACTCAGTGGCATCAAACAGCCAGTCAGAGGCAAGGGCATTGGTCATTAAATAGTCCAACGTACCAAGTTGGCCATCAAAGGTGTAGCTATAGGCCAATTCACCAATCACAGTTGCAGCGGCATCTGAATAACCATAATCATTTAACACGGTAATAGGGTCTTCTTTCGCGTAGCTATTTAAGTCACCCAGCAAGATAACCGGGGTGTCTGGATATTCAGCTTCTAACCATGTGGCCACGGCGGTTGCCGCCCTTGTACGGGTTTTGTTACAGTTACCTTGGCCTGTCTCATAGTCATCATCCCCGGTGCCGCAGGACGAACCTTTCGACTTAAAATGGTTAACATTGACCACAAACGTTTCGCCCGAGGCCAGGTGAATAAATTGCTGAGCTAGAGAAGGGCGGTTTTTTGTATCGACGAACAGCACACCCTCATCATCGCTTGGGCTATTACTTGAGTACAATACTCTGGGCGCTTCATTCACACTTACCGTTGCAGGTTTATATAAAATTCCCACAACGATTTCGTCTGTACCAACCGCACCATTATTATTGGCCACAGAAGACGCATCAATGTAGGCATAGGTACCTTCACCCATAGCGCTATTTAGTGCATCAACAAGTTGAGCAATTGCGCTGTCGTTACCAAACCCATCATTTTCTATTTCCATCAAACCTAATATATCGGCGTTGATGACAACGAGTGCGCTGACAATCTTGTCTAATTGACGGGCGTATTCGTCAGCCGTGGTGGCGCCACGAGCAGTAGAAAAATCGCCGCCATTACCGTCACCATTAAACAAATTAAGTACATTGAACCCTGCAATGGTCAAATCCTTCGCGGAAATGGCGGGAGCAGCTTCACGAGGATTTGTGTTTACTGTCGTTGGCGACTTAGTTTGATAAACACGGTACCAATTAAAGGCATAGCCCAATACCCCTTCGATGTTACTCACTTGCATACCACTTCGCGCGCTATTGTCAGCAGTGAAGCCATCGTCAGGTACATAATAGGCACTAACCGCATCGCCTGAACCTGTGTCATCAATAAGCATTTGTGATAATGCGTTTGCGCTTGCTAACGCGAATGCTTCATCACTGCCTGGCAACGCTATTTGTGTAGGCTGATATAACCGAGAAGGTGCCACCCCAAGTTCGCCAAATTCACCATAATTGTAATTTTGAGTCACGTACAAGGTTTGCGAATTGCTAATTAACATGCCTTCTAAGGCTTCAAACGCCAATGCATTTTCCACAGGGAGCCACATTGATGTCGCAAGCGTGGCGTTACTTCCACACGCTAAATTAGCTTCAATATCGGAGAGTTGAGTTTGCTCATAATACTCCTCAGCGGTACCGAGTAACCTCACGATTTGCCCAGTACTTACGCTGACATCAGGGGCATAGACGGCAATACCTTCAGAAGTGAGTGGATTGCTGTCTTGGTCAGACGGTTCTTCTTGAACAAAGAAACTACCGCCGTCGAGTACCGCAGTTACAGCAGCTTCTATAACCACGCGTTGTCCATTTAGTGGTGTGACAAAACTGTCGCCTTGAACGTCACTTATCAAGGTGGCGCTATCGCCACAAAGGCCGATAACGAGGTCGTCTTGGTTGTCATCGCTACCATCGTCAATGTCGCTACACTGTGCATCATCTTCCTGTGTGAATAGTTGCCCAGCATTTATCGACCCCATACTTGCGTCAGCTGGGCCAGCAAAGGTAAATGAACAACGTTGATTGCCTTCACCCACACGCTGCAATGACTGTGTTGATAATGCAGTTCCCGTTTCACTCACCAAAATGTCAGTACTGGTTAAGCCAGACGCTGGGCCATTGGTGGCAGTCATAACCCCTTCGTAGCTTAGAAACTCAACAACATCGCCGTCAACAACAAGCGCTAAACCGTCTGGTGCACCATTTTGAATACCTGAAACAAGCATGGCTGCAGTGCCATACCCATTTCCTTCATCTGGGAGAGTGCCTGTAAAGGTCACTGTTTTGTAGCTAGTGCCGCCATTGCCGTTATACAAAACCAGCGAGACAGTGCTTAAATCGGCGCCCGCTGGCCCCGCTATTTCAACAAACTCGTTCTCATCGCCACCGTCGTTGTCGTAATGAAACTCGTTAATAAACACGCCTTCTGGAATGATGCCCGGTGCGTCGTTTCCATCGTCATCAGTATCACTAGAAGTGCCAAATACTTGGGTGAGGTTTACGGCACCCGCCGTTGCACTGGCAGGGGCATTCCAAGTGAAGTCACTGTATTGCCTTCCTTCACCACCAAGTTGTAAAGACAGGCCAACTTCCGTTGAGGTGGTCTCACTTACGCCAATATCAATACTGGTTAAGCCATTTGCAGCGCCGCTCGTGGCGGTTAATTCACCTTCATAGCTTAAAAATTGGATCACAGTGCCATCAGGGCCGACCAATGCAATGCCATCTGGACTGCCATTTTGAATACCCGACTTTTCAAAGGCAAGAACGCCAAAGCCGCTATCGTTGAGATTAGGAATAACACCAGAGAGCGACTCGGTCGCGTAATCGCTTCCGCCGTTACCGTTATAGAAAACTAACGTGTAACCAGATAAGTCAGTATTGGCAGACCCAGCTATTTCAACCAACTCGTTAATGTCGCCACCGTCGTTATCGTAATGAATTTCATTTATAAACGGAGTAACGGTAAAGTTGAATGTTTGCCCTTGATTAGCCGCGCCCGGTGTTTGGTTATTCGCGTGCCATGTAAAATCGTCGTATTCGCTACCTTCTCCAGTCAGTTGCAAAGACATACCTATTTCCGTACTTGCGGTTTCTTCAATACCAATGTCTACGCTCGTTATACCGTCTGCTGCACCACCTATAGCGGTAAAACTGCCTTCGTAGCTCAAAAACTGAATCAGTTGACCGTTGCTATCAACTAGCGCTAATCCGTCGGGTGCTCCATTTTGAATACCGTTGGTAGGCAGGTTGATAACGTAACTTCCCATTCCATCACCAAGGGATGCTACGGTGCCCGACAGGGTCTCTGTCAGGTAAGCGGCACCATTATTTCCGTTGTAAAGTACCACTGAATAGTCGGTTAAATCAGTGCCTTCTGGTGCAACTATTTCGATAAATTCGTCAACATCACCACCGTCGTTGTCGTAGTGAAACTCATTGATAAACACCGAAGTCGCGAAAGCTGAACTTGAGATAAGGGCACTGGCAATGGCGCCGGCTACCTTTGCTGAAGCGAGAGGTTTCATTATTGTTCCTTTGTTCCATCGGAAGCATAAAGCTGCAGTTATGCTGAATAAAAAAGAAACAAAACATTACCTGTACCGAATGACAGTTTGGTTACATGGACAAAGCACCTCAGCTTTAACGTAACATGTTGAATAATTGTGAGTTAATGTAATTTTGGCTAATTTATTCTTATATTGGTGTAAAAAAATTAGACGGTCGATAGGAGGCGAATATGAGGAGAATAGGGCGTGCGGTGACTTGCCATTAGTGATGATAGGGTACTTGCCTTACAAAAATGATGAATCTAAATATGTAAGGAAAACTGACAGATGTCACAAAAATATCATGAAAAATTCAACAACGAATACCCATCGACATCACTGACATTGGCATGAGCGGTGAACAGGCTATTTTTTACTTGACGTTTCCTTGTCATTTTTTCCAATGGCAACGTTTGACCCCTTACAAATAGTGTCGTAATCGTCACGATAAAATCGAAAATCTTCACACTCTGCTTGATAACGCTTTCTGGCTGTTATGGCTTGTTGAGGGTATCGGTTATCATTCATTGTTCTGGCGAGGGTTTCACAAACGTGTAATTGTCGGTTAACTTCTACAATATCCTCGCAAGGCTGCGTTTGACTACAACCGCTAAGTAAAAAGACAGAAACTGTAGCATGTAGTGATATACCTGTTTTCATTATGTTCACCCTATAATCTGATCTAGTTCCTGCCTTAGTGTCTGATACTTTTCAGCATGTTGTTGCTTTAAAGGCATATCATCTATTAATTTGAACAGCTTTCTGCACTCTAACATCATTTCGCGAGAAGGCTTGTCGGATTTTAAAAGTAATTGTAGTAAGCATTGCAGTAGGTTTAGGGTGACCCCGGTATTCACCGGCGCAAACCCTTGAGCAAGGGCAAACGCTGCTTTTGCTTGCTCGTATTTACCTTGTTGATAGTACTTTATGCCTTCGCGATTAAACTGTTGATAATTAGCAAAGTTTTGTTTTGAGTTGTGTTGCTCTTTAGAAAGTAAAAAACGGCTATTAGGGTCAAGATTGCCTTCACTGTTTTTTAATACTTCCTGCAGTTTTAACGCATCTTCAAATTCACCTAAGTCATACATAACTTTAATGCTATCAGGAATGAAAGCGATAGGCGGAGTTTGGTACTTCTCTTCAATTGCCCATTGCGATCGCACTAAGTGTTTCTTGGCATCTAACATCTTGCCGTCAATCGCGTTCACCCGAGCATTCATGATTCGGCCAAAAATTTCCACATCAAAATCTTCATCTAGGCGATGGAGGTATTCATCAAACTTGCCACGTTGTAGCGCTAATAATGCTTCTTGTTGGTACTTGTTTCGAGTTCGCTTATCATCGGTATATTCTGCAACATCCAATAAACTTCTAATGTAACCGCACCAATGAAGGCAGTCGTAATGTACCGTTCGCTTGGACAAATCCCAAATGGCGAAACTCGATTCAGCAGCTAATAGGTAATCGTCGTGATTACGGGCAATTTCACACGCGTGAAAATGGCGAGGTAGTGAAAAAGGAGACAGCTTAATCGCTTGCCTTATGGCGCTTATAGCTAATTCACCTTGCTGCTTGGCATCACTGGCCTGTGCCAAAATGTCTTGTGCTTCCGCACTGAAGCGATTTCGCTTTAGAACCTGTTCAGCCATGTCCATCGCTTTATCGTATTGCTGCAAGTGAACATAGGTTTTCCCCAACGCTACTTGCGCCCACATAATGGGCTTGCCATCTAAGTAGGGCGTGAGTACATCAAGTGCCTTGTCTGGCTGTTCAAGTTGCCAGTACAGTTCAACTAAGAGTTGTTCACAACTGCCTCTGTAAGGAGAGGGGCTGGCGAGTAAGTCTTCGCATATATCTACCGCCGTATTTAAATTATCATTGGCAATTTCACGGTAAACATCACCTAAATATTGGCGCTTAGACCACGCCCTAGAAATACGGGATTTTAACTGAACCTGAGAAAAAGGCTTAATAAGGTAATCATCTGGACGGCGTTCTATAGACCCAAGTACTACAGGCCTCGCACTATCAGCACTAATTAAAATGAACACCGTTGTAGGCTTGATTAACCGTCTTACCCTTAACTCTTCTACAAACTCAAAGCCGTTTTTCCGGTCACTACCTAAGTGTAGATCTGACACTACCACATCAAATTTTTGCTTACGGCAAATTGAAATGGCCTTTTCAGCAGAAGACTTGGTCACGATATCCGTGGCACCCATAGAATGCATTAAACCGCGAAGGAGCAATAAAAAGGGGCGCTGATCCTCAACAATAAGCACTTGCTTATTAGCAAAGTTCATTTCGTGTCCGAGTAAATAAGTACAATACGCATAACTACATGATTAATTAAAATAACCATTAGAGCAAGAATAAGCTTAAGAAAAACATTATCTTGCCGACAACGTACGTATGTAATCAAATGATTAACGGCGATTTGTGAATCACTCTATAGACCAAGCCACTGTTTCCATCGATCCCAGTAGTGGGTTTGAACTTAACGGGAAATTGTCCAACGCAACCAAAAATGCGCGATTGTTTTCGCTGTATTTGGCGATGCAACAGACAGCACTGGCAGATACTATTGGCATTGAGAGCCCCACTGCGTCTACGCCTGACGTTGAAACACAACTTCGCTCGCTAAATTTTTACCGCCACCCGGCCTTGTCAGCAGATGATTCGCATTGGGATACCTTGAATCGCGTGAGCCAGGCATTCAGTCAACACCAGTTTGCAGACGCACGGCTACACCTGGCCATGCATCCCATGCCACTGGCACAGGTTGATAATGCACAGAAAATAAGCGACGACATTGTTAATAACTGTCCCTTAGGGGCGCAAAAGCGACTTTCCAAGCAATACAGTTCAACCCTGTACGAAGACAACACACTTATGGAAGAGGTTATTCTCAACGCCAAACAGGCTGTTGCTGCTTAAACTGGCAATCGTCCTGGCCATTTGTTACACTCCGCGCCGCATTTTTTGCACTGGTTTTACGTTCCAACTAGCAAAGGTGAACACCATGTCTAAATATATTGTTTGCGCGATGTATAAATTCGTTGCGCTTGAAAATTACGAAGCTATGCGCCAGCCTCTTTTAGAGGCTATGGAATCTAACGGAATTAAAGGTACTTTGTTACTTGCCGAAGAAGGCATTAATGGTACTGTGTCCGGCAGTAGAGAAGGCATTGATGCCTTACTTGACTACCTCAACAATGATGCTCGCATCAACCCTATTTCTACCAAAGAGTCGTTACATGACGAACAACCGTTTTATCGCACCAAGGTAAAACTGAAAAAAGAAATCGTCACAATGGGTGTTGAAGGTATAGACCCCCGAAGAACGGTAGGCACCTACGTTAAGCCAAAAGATTGGAATGCGTTAATAAGCGACCCAGACGTTACCGTTATTGATACGCGCAACAACTACGAAATCGAAATTGGCACATTTAAAAATGCCATCGACCCGAAAACGGAAACGTTCAGAGAGTTTCCTGAGTACGTGGAAAAAGCCCTAGACCCTGAGAAAAACAAAAAAGTCGCCATGTTTTGTACTGGAGGTATACGCTGTGAAAAATCCACCGCTTACCTTAAAGAACAAGGTTTTGAAGAGGTCTATCATTTAGAAGGCGGCATCCTCCAGTACTTAGAAGATGTGCCAAAAGAAGAGTCACTTTGGGAAGGGGATTGTTTCGTGTTTGATAATCGCGTTGCGGTTAACCACGATCTGGAAAAAAGTCATTATGAACAGTGTTATGCATGCCGCTTACCGATTACTGCTGAAGATAAGCAAAGTGATAAGTATGAAGCGGGTGTTAGTTGTCCACACTGCTATGGCACCCACACCGAAGACCAGCTTGCGCGGTTCAGAGAGCGCGAAAAGCAGGTGCAACTGGCGAAGCAACGTCAGCAAGAACACGTTGGCACCGAAGCACGCTTGACCATGGAACAGAAGCGCCAAGAAAAAGCGCAGCAACAACGCGAACGCGCGTTAAAAGCGAAAGAAAATCAAGCGTAGACACTGAAAGAGAAGGGCGTTACACTCTCCCTTAAATGTTGTAGCTAAAAGGGAAAGCGAGTGGACGCCCAACTTTCAGACGAAAAAATTGAAGAGATAAAAAAAGATTTTAGCTTTTTTGATCGCGATGGTAACGGCCAAATAGACTTAACTGAGTTTATTGAATTACTGACGGTCATTTCACCAAAAACAAAAGCGAGCCATGTTGAAGAAGGCTTCAAACTTATTGATGAAAACAACGATGGTTTTATCGATTTTGAAGAGTTCTTAGAGTGGTGGCAAGAATGTTGGTGGGAATACTAAGTTCCCATTCGCCATCGTAAAGATTTAAAAAGCGAGCTATTAGCTCGTTTTTTTATGCCAGTTATTCAGCAAAAATTACACCGTTACATAAAGGTTTATATCATGAGCGAGCAAACAGAAAAGAGGCTAAATAAATACATCAGTGACACTGGGTTATGTTCGCGACGAGAAGCCGATAAGTTAATTGAACAAAAGCGGGTAACAGTCAATAACAAACCACCAGAATTAGGCACTAAAATTGGGCCTAAAGACGAGGTGAGGGTAGATGGCAAACTTGTTAAGGCAGTAGCAAAAGATAAATCAGACAGGGTATACATTGTTTACAATAAGCCCATCGGCATTACCTGCACCACAGAGCGCCATGTAAAAGGCAATATTATTGATGCTATTAAGCACAAACAGCGCATATTTCCGGTTGGACGATTAGACAAACCTTCTGAGGGGCTAATAATACTGACCAGCGACGGCGATATTGTAAATAAAATTTTACGCGCCGAAAATGCCCACGATAAAGAGTATGAAGTGACCGTTAATCAGCCAATTAGCGAACGTTTCATCCAGCGCATGTCGCGAGGCGTGCCCATTTTAGGTACAGTCACCAAACCCTGTGTGGTTAAAGCCAGAGGCAAGTTTTCTTTCACTATTATCCTAACGCAAGGGCTTAACCGTCAGATTCGTCGTATGTGCGAATTTTTAGGGTATGAAGTGACTAAGCTAAAACGTACACGGATAATGCACTTAGAGCTCAATAACTTAAAACCTGGACAATGGCGGAATTTAACGGATCGGGAATTAAACACCCTTAATAATGCGGTGAAAATGTCCTCTAAAACCGCAGCAGCGACCAAGTAGAGCCAATGATTTAGGCCAGTCCTTTCGTTTTTCTTATTGTTTTTTCAAACGGTTTTTTATACTTTAAGATACTGTCAGCAAATAAATTTTTTCTACTCAGTGTGTACGCAGACTTGAATATTTCGCCTATACTCATGGTTGCTTCCTACCGGTATGAATTCGTCATTTGCACGATGATAGGGGTAGATTGATGAAAACGTCGACAGGAATGGCCTCGCTTGAAAGAACCCGTAATCCCACAAGATGACAAAGCCCGCGTAAAAACGCTGCAATGTCTTAATATCCTTGATACCCAACACGAAGAACGATTTGATCGAATCGCACGTTTAGCCGCTCAGTTGTTTCAATGTGAATTTGCCTCAATTTCTTTTATTGACGAAAAACGTCAGTGGTTCAAATCTCTCGTTAACCTCTCACTCGAACAAACAACACGAGAAACTGCATTTTGTGCGCATACGATAAATCATGCGTCGACATTTATTGTGCCCGATACGCATCAATCAGAAACATTTAAAGGCAACCCTTTTGTTATCAATGCCCCCCACATACGCTTTTATGCTGGTACGCCCATTGTGGTTAATGGACATAGAATTGGTGCACTTTGCGTCTTTGACTCCAAGCCTAGAACATTTAGCCCACAAGAAGAAGGCCAACTAAGTGATTTATGCCGTCTCGTTGAAAGTGAATTAAATCGCGAAGAATTAACCTGGTTAACGGCACAACTTTCTCAAAAGCAAACCGCGTTAGAAGAAAATCAGAAACTTACCCGCGTGCGTAGCGTCATTTTAGAAAAAGTAGTGAATTGCGAATCTCTACCCAGTGTACTTAAGCATATAGTGGAGTCTATTGAAGAAGAGTATCTTAACCAATACTGCAGTGTGCTCTTACTGGAAGGGAATAGGCTACGCATGGGGGCGGCGCCTTCTTTGCCAGCATTCTATAACGATATCATCGACGGGGTTGAAATTGGTGTAGGGCAGGGCTCTTGTGGTACCGCCGCTTTTACCAATGCCCGCACGGTTGTAGAAGATATCAATGTGCACCCTTATTGGACCGCATGGAAAGCGTGTGCTCAGCAAGCCAATTTAGGCGCCTGTTGGTCTGAACCTATCCGGGGTGCTGATGGCGCCGTTTTAGGCACTTTTGCCATTTATCATGAACATGCTGCAACACCATCAAAAGACGAACTCGTCCGAATAGAAGAATTCGCCCACCTCGCCAGTATCGCCATTGAGCGTGAGCGCGCCAACCAAATCATTTGGCGGCAAGCCAATTATGACGTGTTGACCAATTTGCCGAACAGAAAGCTCATGGAAGAACAGTTAAAACAGGCAATAAGCATAGCATCACGTAAACAAAGCAAAGTCGCAGTGTTGTTACTCGATCTAGATAATTTCAAAGATATTAATGACACACTAGGCCACAGTGTAGGCGACCTTTTATTAATCGAAGGGGCGAAAAGAATAGAGTCTTGTGTGAGTAGCAAAGATACCGTCTCCCGATTAGGTGGCGACGAATTTGTGCTCATCATTAACGACGTCACCAACTTCATTGAACTGGAAAAAGTAGCGCAGAATATATTACAAACGATGTCGCTTCCCTTTGAGTTGCAAGAACATAAAGTGCATTCTTCGGCAAGTATTGGGGTAACGGTTTTCCCGGATGATGCAAGAGACATTGTTAACTTGCTAAAGAATGCAGATCAGGCCATGTATAGCGCTAAGGCTGCCCGGAAAAATAGCTACCACTATTATACGAAGGCGTTAAGAGACCAAGCGTTAAAGCGAATGGGGTTACTGTCCGACTTAAGAACTGCCATAGATGAAGGGCAGCTGTTCATTGAATATCAACCCATTGTCGATATTCAAACTACATCCATTGTAAAAGCAGAGGCGCTAATTCGTTGGCATCATCCGTCTAGGGGGCGGATAGCCCCCGACGAATTTATTGGCATTGCTGAAGAGTTTGGGCTTATTAGTGAAATCAGCAATTGGGTATTTGCCCAGGTATGTACAAAAGTAAAACGGTGGCGCCGACATTTTGGTCAATTCCTACAGATAAGCGTAAATACGTCACCGAAACAATATGCCGATTCAGACACCTGTATTACTCATTGGCTGCAATACTTGCTCGATACCAATACGCCCGCCAATGCTATTGTGCTTGAGATAACTGAGAACCTATTAATGGAAGGCGACGATCGAATATCTGAAAAGCTATTTCAATTTAGACAAGCGGGTATCGATATTGCCCTTGATGATTTCGGTACGGGCTATTCTTCCATTTCCTACCTTAAAAAGTACCCAACAGACTTAATTAAAATAGATCGCAGCTTTGTTAACTCCATGACGGAAGTGAGTAATGATAAGGTGCTCTGTGAAGCCATAATTGTGATGGCGAAAAAGTTGGGAATTAGCGTGGTAGCTGAGGGGATAGAAACCAAAGAGCAACACCATATATTAAGCCAGATGGGATGCGATTTTGGTCAAGGTTATTTGTATTCAAGACCGGTAGATGCAGAGACGTTTGAGGGGCTGCTGATTGCACAACACAGGCAAACCGCTACCCCCTAACGTAAATTCCAGCCGTTATAACTGATTATTCGTCATCATTATCGTCGGATTCAATGGCTCTAGGTCTTCGCTTGATAGGTGCCATACCAATGTCTTTACCTTCCATAGTATCAACACGTTTCTTAATTTTTTGATGTGTTGATTGACCGTCGCTACTGCGGTTATTTTTCGACTTTTTAGCCTTGTCGGCAGACGGTTTATTTACTTTAAAGCCAGAAAAACGTGCTGGTAATTCACTGTGGTTGTCACAAGCTAATGCATACTGTAGGTGCGATTTAAGCGCTTCAAAACTTTTCCAATCTCTTGGGCCGACCAGTGAAAAGGCCTCACCTTTTTGGCCTGCGCGACCTGTACGACCAATACGGTGGATATATTCATCAGCATTTTTGGGCAAGTCAAAATTCACAACCAAGCCAACTTTTGACAAGTCTAAGCCACGAGACGCTAAGTCTGTTGTGACTAAAATTGAATATTGGCCGCGGGTAAACTCACTCATAATTGCCGCGCGTTTGTTCTGCGGTAAATCGCCCCGCAATGAAATGGCTTCAAGATTATCTTGGTTGAGCAACGCCGTTAGCCTGTCGGTATCTTCTCGGGTGGCAGTAAAAACAATAGCTTGATTGAAAGTTCGATGGCTTAGTTCATGGCGCAATAAGTTATCTTTGTGCTCAATATTATCAGCGAAGAAACAGGCTTGTTCAATATCACCATGCTCAGCCGTTGCATCACCCACACTGACTCGTACGGCAGAGCGTGTGAGTTTAGTCGTCATGTGGTTCAATTCAACGTTATCTAGGGTGGCAGAAAACATCATGGTTTGACGTTTTCTGTGGTTAGCAAACCCATTTATCATTGATAATTGTGGTGCAAAACCTAAATCAAGCATACGGTCAGCTTCATCAAAAATAAGTAACTCTAAGCCGTTAAGAAACATGCTTTTGTCACTTAAATGGTCAGCAATCCTGCCAGCCGTACCTACAATAACATGGGGGTTGCGTCTAAGCGCTTTTACTTGATCGTTATAATTTTCACCACCAACGATGAGTGAACAACTGAGGTTAAGACCTGAACACAGTGTTTTTGCTTCAATAAATACTTGTTTGGCCAGTTCACGGGTTGGCGCGAGAATGAGGGCGCGAGGATCTTGTCGACTCAGTGCTTTTTGCGACATCAACCGGTTTATTGCTGGCACTAAAAACGCAAAGGTTTTTCCCGACCCCGTCTTCGATGAAGCAATAATATCCTTGCCCTGAAGCGCAGGTAGAATGGTTTTCTCCTGTATTTCAGTTAACTCAGAAATATTCTTATTTTCAAGCTTGGCAATAATTTTGTGATGAACAGGTAAGTCGGTAACTAGCAAGGTAGGGCCTCATAAACAATCGTAAGGCCTATTATCTCTTAAAGCGGTATATTATGAAAGCACGGCGAGTGCGTGCTTTCATTAAATGGTTAAACGACCATGACGTTAACGTCGTCAGGCACCACCAATTTACCCTGTGTTTTCTGTTGAATTTCATCAACCGTCACACCAGGTGCAGTTTCTTTTAATACGAAGGCACCCTCTGCCACTTCCAGCACCGCCAAATCGGTAATAATGCGAGTAATGCAATTTACACCGGTAAGGGGGAGAGTGCATTCGGAAAGTAGCTTTGAATTGCCATGTTTATCAGTATGAGTCATGGTGACAATGATATTTTTTGCCCCCGCGACTAAGTCCATAGCCCCTCCCATGCCTTTGACTAGCTTGCCAGGGATCATCCATGAAGCTATGTTTCCATTCACATCCACCTCGAAAGCACCTAACACGGTAAAGTCAACGTGTCCGCCTCTAATCATGGCGAAACTTTCAGCTGAATTGAAAATAGACGCGCCGGTAATGGCGGTAACCGTTTCTTTCCCCGCATTTATCATGTCTGCGTCGACTTCATCTTCTCTTGGGTAACGTCCCATGCCAAGCAACCCGTTTTCTGATTGCAGCATGACATTAATATCATCAGGAACAAAGTTCGCTGCAAGAGTAGGGATGCCAATCCCTAAATTGACATAGTCACCATCCTTGAATTCTTGTGCCACGCGCATTGCTATTTGATCTCTCGTTAACGCCATTAGTTATTCTCCTTCGCAACAACCCGTCGCTCTATACGCTTTTCAAATTCACCTTTAATAACGCGGTTCACATAGATGCCTGGTGTATGAATTTCACTGGGTGACAGTTCGCCGGGTTCTACAATTTCTTCAGCTTCCACCACGGTAATGCTACCGGCCGTGGCAGCCATAGGGTTAAAGTTTTGAGCGGTATGTCGATACACGCAATTGCCAAACCTGTCTGCTTTCCATGCTTTTACAATGGCAAAATCACCAGTAATGGCTTCTTCAAGGATATAGGGCTTGCCGTTGAATTCTTTTACTTCTTTACCTTCACCCACGGGTGTTCCGTACCCGGTAGCGGTATAAAACGCCGGGATCCCCGCTCCGCCTGCGCGCATTTTTTCGGCCAATGTGCCTTGCGGCGTCAACTCAACCTCTAATTCACCGTTGAGCAGCTGCTTTTCAAAGAGGGCGTTTTCACCCACGTACGACGACACCATTTTCCTAATCTGCTTGTCCTCTAAGAGCACACCAAGACCAAACCCATCAACCCCACAATTATTTGAAACAACAGTAAGCTGATTGACGCCACTTGCCTTTATTTGAGCAATTAACCCCTCTGGAATACCACATAAACCAAAGCCGCCAGCAATAACGGTCATCCCGCTTTCTAGCCCTGACATTGCTGCCGAATAATCTGAAACCACTTTGTCGAAACCCGACATTGAATATTCTCCACCTGTTTACGTTAATAAAAAGTATCATCAATGTTATCAAGTATGTAAAATTGAATTTAATGTCTCATTGATAACTTATATTTATTAATCATGAACGTGTCATATCGCCAGTTAAAAGCGTTTATCCACGTGGCGCAATCCGCTACGTTTGCAGACGCGGCCACCAAGCTTCATATCACTCAGCCTGCGTTGTCGTCATCTATCCAAAAACTGGAAGGCCAGTTAGGTGGTAGACTATTCACGCGCAGCACACGACGGGTGGAATTAACCAAAGAAGGCGAAGCGCTCCTTCCTAATGCCATAAGAATCATGCGGGACTGGGAGGAAACCTTCTCTGACATTCAAAACCTCTTTGCCATGGCAAAAGGACAGTTAACGCTTGCCGCCATGCCGTCTTTTGCTGAGAGTCACTTGCCTTTGTTATTAGCGCAATACCACGCCATTGCGCCGAATATTAATCTACGCATTTTGGATGTGGTTATGGAGCAAGTGATTCGAGAAGTCTCTCAAGGCCGCGCTGAACTGGGGTTTACTTTTGAACCGGTGAGAACCGAAGGGCTTAAATTTAGTCCATTGTTCGACGATGAGTTTTTGTTAGTACTAAGTGCCAATCACCCATTAAATACAGCAAAGCAGATATCTTGGCACCAATGTCTCGATTATCCCTTCGTCATGATGAATAGAGGCTCGGCGGTAAGGCATTGGACCGAACAACATCTTGCTCTTTTTGGCGAACCAACTATTGTGGCTGAAACAGGTCAATTGGCCACGTTGGGTAATTTGATTAAACAGGAATTGGGCATTGCCGTCATGCCTAATTTATGTAAAAACCATATGGAGAATATTGGGTTGCGAACAATAAAGCTAAGTACGCAACCCTTGGTAAAATCGGTAGGTATGATTGCAAAATCTCACGGCGATTTGTCGGTAGCCGCGCAACGCCTTTGGACCCAAGTGGCAATGCATTACGGTGAAAACGCAGAGTAAGGGTAAGGGCTGGGCAATGGCGTTTACGGTTTTCTCCATCTCGCTTTGAGCCCGCGCGTATCAATGTGAATAAACGGGCCGCGATGGGGTTTTGGCCCGTAAATGCCCAAGCCGCCAATCAGCCCCTTATATTCACTGCGTTTATTAAGTTCGGCAATCACACTGGCCATCACATCAGCATCACCTATGTTAACAGCACCATCATTGTTTAAGTCATCCATACGATAATTGCCATCATTATCAACGAAAATATCTGCCGCATCACCATAGACGTGGCGACTGAACTTTACATTGCCAATCGCTCGATTGTACTGAGGCGTACGATACCCACTCATAATAACCATGTTCTGAACCGGAATATCGTTCATGTTCATTTCACGCCTAAGCATTTCAAGCTTCAGCAATAAAGGCGCTCGAAGATACACGAATTTTGGATAACCAGAACGCTGCTTGCTGGTAAATTCTTTCAACTTAAAATGCGGTGACAATCGTTTTTCCTGATTTGCCTTCGTGACCTCAATAAAACCATTAGGCTCTACGTACATGTTTTTGTCTGTGACTTCACTTTCATCAGGGTAGGGACCAATATGGTAATACTTCAAGCGGCCGCCTTGTACTTCTTCGGCGGGGATCATGACAAACACATTCAATGTCATGCTGACATCGCCGTCTTGGCTTTTAATGGTTAACTGCTGCTCACCGGGTTCATCTGCCGCTCTCCAATGCCAAGTGAGATCTTCAGACTTTTGAACTTTCGCACCATTTTCGTAAAGTTCATAGCGTTTGTCGGGCTGAGGATAAATAATCTCTAATTCTGTCACTTCCTCAGGAAGTACAAACAACGAAAACACATTGTAAGGTACAACAATGTTATTAATTTTAAGGCTAAATTCCGCATCTATGAGGGCGTCTTGGTTATCAATAATCACGGGCTCATGAGGTGGCACCTTTTGCAGCGCGGCCTTAGTTTGCATATTGTGTGCTTGGCAAGCACTCATCATGGTCACGCTAGATAACACCCATAATGTTACCAGCGTGATTGTTTTCATAGTCACCTTTGTCAGCATCAAAAACTCCTGCCTTTTTATAAAGAAGCTAATTGAGATAACGATTGCGTGTCTCGCGCATCACGTCGATAAATATCATTTCTGAAATTAATTCTGCCATTTTCATCTGCCCAAGCGGTCCAATACACTAAATGAATGGGTAGGGGTTCCTTAAGATGAAATGTTTTTGATTCACGTAGATCTCTGGCCGATATTACGTTGTCCATTAAACTCTCTACGCCTTGTTCTTCTGCAATTAGCTTTGCTAAAGAAAATGGGTCTTCTAGACGAATACAACCGTGAGACGCTGCACGTACAGGTTCGTTAAACCACTGTTGATAAGGCGTATCGTGCACATACACCGCATGTGGGTTAGGGAACAGGTATTTCACTTTTCCCAATGGATTTTTATCGTGAGGTAGTTTCACCAGGAAATGGTCAAATTGATACGGCTTTACGCTGGCCCAATCAATGGTACTAGGGTCAACCAATTCATCGTCGATGAAGCTATTTTTACGAATGACGATGTTATTTTTTTCAAGGTAATCAGGATCTTCAGCTACTTTTGGTGCAATTTCTCGCGTAGCGATAGAAAGCGGGATTCGCCACTCTGGATTAACCACAAATTTTTCAATTTCATCGCTAAACGAAGGCGTGGCCCAACTTGGCTTACCAACAACCACATCTTTTTTCGCCTTAACCTGACCATCGTTGATATAACGCAAACGAAATTCTGGAATATTCACGAGCACATACGCATCTTCATCGTTTGCCTCAAACGCGGTTAGACGCGCAATGTTTAATGCCAGTTGTTGCCTTTTTTGTTCTGCGGTTATATTCAATGCGGCAAGCGTATTTTTGCCTACTACGCCATCAACATCTAGTCCGTGGCGTTGTTGAAAGTCTTTCACTGCGTCTTCAATTAATTCATCAAAAGTACAGTGGCGAAGGCTAGGTGATAGAACGGAACGGTCATCGCATAAAGTGTGAAGCGCAGGATACTCCTTAGCAAGGCGAGTGATAAGTAACGACACCGCCTTTGAGGTGTCACCTTTACGCAGTGCGCCTTCTGCCAATAGTTCACCGGCGTCTAATGGCTTCCAACCACCTTGCTCTATTATCGTTTCATAATAGGCTTGCGCCTCTTGCATACGTGCTACACGACTATCTAATGAAGAAAATTGCTCAGTTGGTTCAGTGTTTTGATGCCATGGTGTGGTTACTGGTGCTGCAACGCCTACAAGCGGCGCCCATAATGCCGCAAGTGCAATAAAGGATTTGCCCAATGCTCGTTTAACCAACACCCTAGCGCGTCGCGTAGACACCGATTTGTGCTTTGGCGTTGAGGTTACATTTTTGCCGCTTTGCTTTGAAAAAGGTTTAATAGCCAATTTACGCTGCTTGATATCCATTTAACTGTTCCCTTGATTAACTGATCCTTCGAAAATCTGTTCAATCTGGAACTCGCAAAACCAATGCCAATAGACCAGCAGCCGCTAAGCTTCTGATTGCAAAAGAATATATTTAATAGCCAATAAAAAAGGCCTAACGTCGTTAGGCCTTTATGTGTAGGATTGAGGAATAGGTGGTAAATATTTTATGGGAAAAGAGGAGAGACGAAGAGGTAACTTTTACAATTACCACTTCTTCTTTGGTGCAAATAATTCGTCTAGCTCGTCGCGCTCTTCTTCTTGACGTTTCGCACGATCTTGCGCATTCACACTTTTCAGGTTGCTTTGAATTTCGTTTAACCATTCCGTTAAGTTGGCTAACCGAGAATGGGCGTATTCATCTTTTTGATTCTGGTTTTCTAGCGCAGCTTTGGCTTTTTCATAATATTGGCGTGCTGAACCTAGCATATTTGTTTGGTGTGCAGCCCGACCTCGTTTAATCAGTGTTTCCACATTCACTTTAATTTGTAGACGCTCTAACTGCTTTTCTTCATCAATAAACGTTTTAGAATCCACTTTGCCTTTACTATGTTCCGAGCGAAGGAGAATACGTAGTTTCTTGACCGCCTGAATATACTGGATAATTAATTTGTCATTATCGGGCAAAACGAAATCGCTCGTCGCGGTGCCATCACTGCCACTGCTTGTGCGTTGTTCAGCGTCATTAATCCGTTGTTTAATCTCAGGGGTACTATTGTGCTCATTAATCACTTTAAGCGCATTTAGCACGCGATTATGCAAGACTTCCATCAAACGAGGTGAGGTAGGAATATTCACACAGGCCATAATGACATTCTCTGTCTCATCGATAATTGCTTTTTGTTTGGACACCTCAGCACGGCGTTCTGATTCAATTTTTGCGCGATGCTGTTGTACCGCATTAATAAATATGGCCGCAATTAAAAGTACAACAATCAGAATTATTATTATCACGTACATTCGTGTAGTTCCATTTAAGTCATTATGTATTGCTATCGTTCGATAGTTATAACGTGTTTTCTATTCTATCGGCTAATGTTACGGTATTTTTACCTCAAAAACACTTCCACCTAGATCACCGCCGTTGGAAAGTGATATTTCACCACTATTTTCACCCTGTGAATGCGCGGCTGCAATTAAACGTGCAAAGAATAATCCTAAGCCCGTACGCCCTTGACTAAGTTGAAACTCAGACAAAGATTCGTGACTCTTTTCAAGCATGGATGGGGGATAACCCGCACCGTCATCTTCTACTTTAATGTTGAGGTGTGCGTTTTGCACTGAAGCCGAAATGATAATCTTCGAAGTTCCGTAACGAAGGGCATTGACTAATACATCGTTAATTAGCAAATAAATAAGTTCACTGTCTAAATACCAGCTTAGTTCGGAATCCACCTGAATGGTAATGCCAATTTTCTTTTGCTCTACGTACAGGCGGTTAGACCCCACCACATCATCTATTAGATCGGCGATGAAGCACTCATCCACAGTAATGGGTAAGCTTTCTAATTCTGAACGATATAACGACAATATTTGAACTAAGTTAGTATTTAACCGTGAGGCTTCATAATGCACATTAGCGACTTGCTCTCGTGCTTCAACATTGTCAGAAGGCAATTCTCCCGCCAGGTTTTCAATGGACTGAATAAGTAAAAACAAAGAGTTTTTCATATCATGAACAGCAGCCGCTAATACGGATGAAAAGTCTATGGGAGAGGATAGCTGCTTATTATCAGTCATTTTTTTAACCTTATATTTTCTTCAACATAGTGACGCTACGCCACACTACATGCCGCTTATCGGCCAGAAAATAAAATACTCGGTAAGTTACAAGCGGTTAGTATCACTTATTTCGCTGTAAAATGCCTACCTTTTTCGCAGTCAAAACTGCTTTTTGTAATAGTGTATAGCAATAAATAGTAGTTTTGGTTATAAGGATAGCGTTATAGTAGTAGTACAACAATGACGAGTGGTGTTCACAATGAAATTACAACAGTTACGGTACATCGTAGAAGTACTAAACAATAATTTGAACGTATCTGCAACCGCAGAAAGTTTATTTACCTCGCAGCCGGGCATCAGCAAACAAGTGCGCATGCTGGAAGACGAGTTAGGCGTTCAGATTTTTGGCCGTAGCGGTAAGCACCTCACCCACGTCACCGATGCAGGGCATGATGTTATTAATATTTCTCGCGAAATTTTAGCCAAGGTAGAAAGCATCAAAGCCGTTGCCCGTGAACACACCTTACCCGATCAGGGTAAACTCAACATTGCAACTACCCATACCCAGGCTCGCTATGCATTGCCTGATGTTATTCAAGGGTTCATGTCAAAGTACCCCAAAGTTTCCTTACACATGCATCAAGGCACACCGTCTCAAATTAGTGACTTAGCGGCCAAAGGTGAAGCTGACTTTGCCATTGCGACTGAAGCTTTGCACTTATATAACGACCTGGTCATGTTGCCTTGCTACCACTGGAATAGAAGTGTCATCGTAAACAAAGATCACCCTTTGTCGAAAAAGGGCACTATCGACATTAGCGATATTGCCAAGTACCCCCTTGTGACTTATGTTTTCGGTTTTACTGGCCGTTCCGAGTTAGACCAAGCATTTGAGCGCGCTAACCTTACCCCTAAAATCGTATTTACCGCCACCGACGCTGACGTAATCAAAACGTACGTAAGATTGGGCGTGGGAATTGGTGTGATAGCGTCTATGGCAGTCAGTGAAGAGCTAGACGACGATTTAGTGAAAATTGATGCCAGCCATTTGTTTGATTACAGCACGACCAAAATCGGGTTCAGAAAAGGGTCGTTTCTACGCAGTTACATGTATGACTTTATTGAGCGCTTCGCACCTCATTTAACTAAAGATAAGGTGGAAAAAGCCATGATGCTTAAAAACAATGATGAAGTAGAGAAAATGTTTAAAGGCGTTACCTTGCCAGTGAAATAAGGCGAACGCTGTCACCAGTGCATTTAATATTACACACCAAGGTGTACCATTAAATGTACTGGTCGATATAGACGCCCATTAACACTCAATAATATTGACTGCTAAACCGCCTCGTGCGGTTTCCTTATATTTGGTTTTCATGTCGTTGCCCGTGTCACGCATGGTTTTAATTACCTTATCTAACGACACTTTGTGTTCACCGCTGCCTCTTAAGGCCAGTCTAGACGCATTTATTGCTTTAATTGCGCCCATCGCGTTACGCTCTATACAAGGCACTTGAACCAAGCCTCCCACGGGGTCACAGGTCAGTCCAAGGTTATGCTCCATGCCTATTTCTGCGGCATTCTCAACCGCCGACACCGTGCCCCCCATAATTTCAGCGAGCGCGCCAGCAGCCATAGAACAGGCCACACCAACTTCACCCTGACAGCCCACTTCAGCACCAGAAATTGATGCATTTTCCTTGTATAAAATGCCTATTGCACCCGCCGTGAGTAAAAACCGACTTGCCACTTCTTCATCAACCGGGCGAATAAATTTATCAACGTATTGCAACACAGCCGGCAAGATACCCGCAGCGCCATTAGTAGGTGCTGTGACCACTCGGCCACCCGCTGCATTTTCTTCATTTACCGCTAGGGCAAATAAATTTACCCAATCCATGGTTTGCATAGGATCGCTAGTGTGTTCCGTTTGCAAACGTCGATAAAGCGCAGGGGCTCTGCGCACGACTTTAAGTCCACCCGGTAATATGCCTTCCGTTTCGATACCACGTTGAATACAGGCTTTCATGGTTAGCCATATATGGTGCAGTTTTTGTTTTACTTCATGACGAGGTCGAAACGTAGTTTCATTAGCCAGCATCAGCGCGCTAATACTCAATCCATTGTTTTTACATTGAACGAGCAAGTCTGCAGCGCTTTTGAAGGGGAAGGGCACCTTTGACTGTGTCTCTGCCGCCAACGTCTTGGTTTCATCAAAGTCTTCATCTTTAATGATGAAACCGCCGCCAATACTGTAGTAAGTTTGTTCTGCCACTATCTGTTCGCCACAATAGGCATATAGCGTTAATGCGTTTGCATGCTTTGGTAATGTTTTACGACGATGAAATACAATGGCATTTTTATTGGGGAACGATATAGCATGCGATCCATTTAGCGCTAAGCGCTGTGTGGTATGTACCTCTTCTAATAGAGGGTCTATTTTATCGACATCAATAAGGTCGGGAAGTTCGCCGCATAAACCTAGAATAACCGCTTTGCCGGTTCCATGGCCCACGCCGGTTTGCCCAAGGGAACCGAACAATTCCACGGTAACTTTATCAATGGCGTTAAATTGGGCTTCATCATTAGATAATGTTTTCACGAAATCAGCAGCGGCGCGCATGGGTCCAACAGTGTGTGAACTCGAAGGCCCTATACCTATACTGAACATATCAAAAACACTAATCATTATAACAAACCTCAACGATGACTTAGACTTAAGATCATGCATGTATAGTAAGGATAGTACAATACAGAAAAGCTAATCAGATGATTAGAAATGCTAATGAGGTGTAAAGAAATATT
>Ga0208029_1000187_pt1 | contig 43474 bp, 50 predicted proteins | sample MalvireepMed_s12_FD_184242 | JGI IMG/M metagenome (GOLD analysis project Ga0208029, IMG submission 184242) | Marine viral communities from the Global Malaspina Expedition - Malaspina viral metaG DeepMed_s12 (SPAdes) (version 2) | ecosystem: Environmental > Aquatic > Marine > Oceanic | place... | reverse complement strand
GGCACCAGCTATGAGCTTGATCTTTATGCCGGATTCTCCGGCTCTGTGGAAGAACTGGGTTATGACGTTGGGTACATTTATTATGCGTATCCTGACGCGCCGGACTCCATTGATTTCGGCGAACTTTACGGCGAGATCAGCTATGGCATTGCTGCTGTAGGCCTAGCCTACACGATCAACAGCGACACAAGTGGTGATGGGGTGTTCGTGCAAGGAGATGCCTATTACTACGCCTCTGTTGGGGTGCCTCTGCAGGACAGCTACAGTGCCGGTGCGACAGCTTAATAAAATGGAGTTTTTTCATAGGTGCACCCTTCTGGGTTAGATGAAGAGACGTATATAGCTGTTCCGGAAAAAGGCTTTCGAAAAGCTACTGATCCAAAACATGAACATTTAAACACCTTGAAACTGAAACGAAACTGAATTTTTTGGCCTGGTCGCTCCGGCCTTGATTCACGTCAGTTTTTATTCCCGCCTGGCGGCAAAAGCCCCGGGCCCCTGCCTCCGCGGCGACAAAGACTTGATAATTGTCACGCTGCACTATCCGAACCCCAGGCCCTGCTTCCAGACCGCAATCGACCAATACACGTGTCTGGCCGGTTTCAACCTGGAGCCGGTCGCGGTCTCCGTTCCACCCGGGAATGTGATGTTCATCTGCGCTCATCCTCCGCCTGATTGAGAAAATGCCGGATCGGTGCCCGGAAATCAGAGCGCTGCTTCAGTGGATGATCAGAGGTCGTCCATTCGTCCGACCTGACGGGCCAGTCGCATCGATTCGTTCTGTTCCATGGTTAACAAAGCCTGGAACAGTTCCCTTGCCTCGGGAATCTCCGCCCGGTCCGCCATGGCTTTATAGAGGTCGGCGATCTGATCATGAAAGTCGAATACCTCCCGGCAAATACCCTGGAAATCAAGCTTTGCGTACGGCTCATCACAGGTACGGTGAGTTTTGACGGGATTATGCGAAAGGTAATCAAAGACTCTTGTTTCTAGCGCCCTGGAATCCCCCTGACGTTCAAACTCGCTCACGATCCGCTCCATTTCGGACTCATGGGCCGCCAGATAGTCCAGCAGTGCCCGGGCCCGCTCTTCTTCATTTTTTGTCGCACAGTGGGACAGACAACTCGCCAGGTGTGAGTGCAGATCCCGCGTCCAGTCAATCAATTCACCAAAGGTTCTGATATGCATTTCGTTGTCCCCGCTTTGTTTGGGTTGATGATTGCCAGCCCGGTATAAGGTTCCCTGTTCGAAGTAAAACCCTGCAACCTGAACTCACCCTGAAAACCAGCAAAAGAAAGTAAAATTCCGGCCCTGGCACTGGTTAATATGATTTGCATCAATCCCATACCACACCGGGGGCGGCAACTCATACTATGCTGAACCGAAACTGAACAATCGCCACTAACTGATCCGGATCTGACAGGAGTCAAGTCTGGATCATTTCATGGACACTCAATACCTTACTGCTTGACATGTGAGTGGCTCAGAGGTTTTATGATCCGATGCGGCTTCATCGCCGGGCCACAGGGCCGGGCAGACCGGATATCCATTCATATTCACCGGCAGTGCCGGCGGCGCCGTTAGTGAGGCATCAAACCGCCTGAAAGCCTTGTGGCTGAGCTGCTGTTTTGTCCTCGGGTTCAGCGTGGTTTTCGTGGCGCTGGGCGCAAGCGCCAGTCTTCTGGGGCAATGGCTGATGGCCTACCGGCAGGAAGCCAATCTGGTGGCGGGCCTGGTGCTGATCATCATGGGCATAATGGTGCTGACCGGCCAGATGACCTGGTTCGCCACCTGGATGCTGTCGACCTTTCCCGTGTTGGGAATGCTTGGCTAGTGTCCCAGGTCGGCTGGAAGCCGGTAGAGCCTTGTTGCGCCTTCCCCGGCCTTACTATCTCCACCTCGGCTTCCTACCGAGAAAAAGAACAGCCCACCGCTCCCATAGGCCGGCTTCGCCGAGCGGGGTATGGATACCCTGGATCTTCCCAGAACCGATGGCGAGCCCGGGTTTGCGTCCAGCCAGTCGATAGCGACGACATCCCTGGGACCTGCGGCCTCCGCAGAGCTCGGGCGCTGCGCGATACCCACCATGGGGCGCGAAACCCTATCCGCCCCTCCGGTGCCGCCGACAAACGGGTTACCCAGAGACAGGGATCTTGTCGGACTGAAAATCAGTTCCGGGTTTACCTCAAACCGGATTTCCGAGCTGACAAGAGGGTCCATATCGTAGCTGAGCTGCAATTCCGGGCCATTGCCGGAATACACAGAGGCTTTACCGTCAAACGCACTTACAAAAGCCAGATCGCCGCTGTCTGTCTTGCCCAGAACCCGGGAGCCCAACACCCTGAAACCCGGCGTCAGGGCGCTGAATGTGTCATTGGCGCTTTCCGCCATCTTCTCTTGCCCCGGCATAACCGTGTAAATCTTTGACCCGAAGCCGTGCTCTGCCGTATAGGACTGCCCCAGAATGGTGTCACTCCGCCCATCCAGGTCGGTATCATGCACGCCCATCATCAATGGCGAAAACCCGACCAACATGGCTCGGTCCCCGTCAAGCCTGACAACAGAACCTGACACCCGGTAATCATCCCATTGGTTGACCAGCAGATAAAGCCCACCGGCACTGCTATACCAGTCCATGTAAATGATTCTCTCGCCACGTGGAATATCAACCACGGCGATTTCGCTTACAGAGCCATCGGAGCGCCCCGAAAAAAACCTGATTGTCTGCTTGCCTTCCAGTGCCACGACATAACGCCCCGGGATTTCATGGACCGCAATCGAACCTGCCCGGCCCGGCAACTCAAGAGCAAGCTCGGCCTCCGCCTCTGCCGCAACACGAAAACTCTCTTCCTTTGAGTATGAAGCTGCGCCGATATCAATCATCCCGACCAGCCAGGTTTGGTCATAGGTGACAACTACCCTGCCCTTGCTTATTAACTCGAACGTCAGAGAGGGCTCTGCCTTGCTTTCCTCATTTTCCCAGACCAGGCGTGGAAACATGGATTTCAGTTCTTCTTCCACGGGCCCGCTTTTTTCGGTTGTACTTTTAATTACGGCCGGCAAAGGGCCAAACCTCTCCACAACGGCATTTACACCAGGCATGGGCCCGGACAGCAGCTTGCCAACGAATTCTTCCGGATTAATCCGTAAAATACCGATTACGGACCGGCGGTCACTGACCAAACTGGCATCGCCGTTCTGAACGGGTTTTGCCGTAACGAAAACATCCCCCACCCCGACAACATTATCGCGCCGGTCTATGTAAACAAGACCTTCGTCCTTGTCGATCCGGCTGATCGCGGAAACAAAAGGGTCGAAGCGCTCACCTGCGAAACAGAGCTGTCCGGTTATTGTAAAAACAATGGGTAAGCGGATTAAATGGTTGATCTTACCTTTGCATGAGAGTGAGACAGACCGGCATCTCATCGGATTATCTGGTTGATGCTTCACCTACTGCTGGTGCATGTTTCCTTCGCTAATTCCAGCAAGAACCCCACACGCCTCAACTTCCCGGTCATCGTTGCAACTCGCTCTCAGTGAAACGAGTTGTTTCTCAAGCGCTTGCAGAGCGGTTATCTGCGACCGCACATGAGAGATGTGATCATCGAGCAAGGCGTTGACGGCGGTACAAGGCTGATGAGGGTCGTCCTGATAGCTCTGTAGTTCGTGAATCTCAGCCAGTGACAGGCCCAGGATTCTGCAGCGACGGATGAAGGCCAGCCCCTCACCATGCTTCTCGGTATAGACACGGTAACCGTTGTCCTGCCGATCAGGCGGCGGCAACAAGCCCTGCTGTTCATAGAAGCGGATCGTCTGTGTTTCGACCCCTACCAACTGCGCCAACTGACCAATGCGCATCAGCCTCCTCCCCAACGGATTCTTTACTCTATTGACCTTATAGTAGCTTTATAGTTTTAAATGGTACCACAACATTGTTCAAGTGGAGTCGTATCATGAGCAAATCCTGTGGTGGCGCCTGTGGCGGTGATGCAACGTCCGCAGCGGATACCGATATACAGGCCTCCTCCGAGGCGCCAGGGAGATGGGTCAGTGTTTATGCCGTGCCGAAGATGGACTGTCCATCAGAAGAACGAATGATTCGCCTAGCCCTGAACGGCTTTGAGGAGATTCGGGCGCTGTCCTTCGACTTGTCGAACCGCCGGCTGAAGGTCGTGCATGACGGCGAGGTCGAGCCCGTCACCTCGAAACTGAAGACCTTGGGGCTAGGCGCCTCGCTTCAGGAAACCGTCGCTGCAAATCCGGAGACCATCAAGGCCGCCGAGTTTTCGGCAGCTTCTGCTAAGCAAGAATCCGGGACCCTGCGCTGGTTGCTCGGCATCAATGCACTTCTGTTCGTGGTGGAAATGACTGCCGGTCTGTCTCACTCTCATGCAAAGGTAAGATCAACCATTTAATCCGCTTACCCGACTTTCGTAGGAGTAGTTTCATGCTTTTTGGAATGCACATAAAAAATGGGCGGCGGGTAATACCGAGTCAATTTTTTAACACCTTGCTGTGTCTTCTCGTGCTAACCCTGAAGGGCACTGTTGCGTACGCCGAGCAGGCACCTCTCACTCTTGCCAATGCCCTCTCGCGGGCCATGGCGCAGAACCCCACCCTGCAGGTTTTCGATTTTCGCCTTCAGGGCCTTGAAGGCCGTCGTTTCTCGGCGGATCAAAATCCCGCCCTGGAAGCCGGCCTGGAGGTGGAAAACGTCCTCGGCAGCGGCAACCGCCAGGGGAGCGACGCGGCAGAGTACACACTGTCCTTGTCATCGGTTCTCGAACTTGGCGGCAAGCGTCAGGCCCGCGTCAGCGTCGTCGACTCACGATACGGTCTGGTCGAGGCCGAGCGCCGGGCCGAAACCCTGGATGTGCTGGGACAGGTGGCCCAGCGCTTTGTCGCCACCCTGGCGCTGCAGGAAAAACTCGAACTGGCCGCTGAAGCTGTGGCGCTGGCCGAGGCCACCCACGAGATCGTCACCCGTCGCGCCGACAGGGGCGCGGCGCCCCAGGCCGAAGTCATGCGGGCCAAGGCTGCGCTCACCCGGAGTCGTATCGAGCAGTCCCGCGCGCTAAGCGAATACGAGAGCCGGAAGATAGCCCTGGCTTCGCTCTGGGGTGATACCCGCTTGGACTTCCAGAGTCTGGAGGGCGACCTGTTCCAGTTCGGTTCCTCCGACAGTTTCGAGATCCTGTACCAGCGCGTCAGTGAGAGCCCTGCCATTCAAATCTATGCCAGCGAGCGGCGCGTTCGTGAGGCTGAAGTCCAATTGTCGCGGAGTCAGTCCGAGAGCGACATCCGTTGGCAGGTCGGCATCCGGCGTTTCGAGGAGACGGATGATACCGCCTTGACCGCTGGGCTATCGGTACCGCTCTTTTCCGGACGGCGCAATCGCGGCGAAGTGCAAGCCGCCCTGGCGGCGCGGGATGAAGTCCAGTACCGCAGGGAGGACACCCTGCTTCGCCTCCACTCGCGCCTGTTCGAGGCTTACCGACAGCGGCAGCAAAACATCGAGGCTGTAGAGCAAATCCGCGGCCAAATGCTTCCCGATCTGAGCGATGCACTCAGCCAGACCCGCGAGGCCTACCAGAAAGGTCGCTACAGCTATGTGGAGTGGACCGCCGCGCAGCGGGAATTGCTCTCCGCCCGGCAAGCGCTGGTCGATGCCGCCACTATGGCGCTGCTCAACCAGGCGCTGATCGAACAACTGACGGCTCAGCCTCTGGCCGGCCGCTGAACTACAGGATTACTACCATGAAAGTCGTTAATTATTTACTCATATTCGCCAGTGTATATGTGCTGACGATCGGACCAACTCATGCCGCGGAAGATGATCACAGCGATGATTCGCATGCGCATGATCACGTCAACGAAGCGCGCGAGGATCACGAGGAGTCGGAGAGCACTCACGCGGAAATCTCTGCCGGGATGGCGGAGCAAGCCGGTATCCGAAGCAAGGCCTCAGGCGCCGGCATCCTGGAGCGCACCATCAGCAGTTATGGCCGCCTTGTTCCCAATCCCGACGGAATTGCCCTGATCAGGGCGCGCTTCCCAGGTCAGGTTACGAAAATTAATGCCAGTCTTGGTGACTCGGTCAAGGCTGGCGACCCACTGGCCAGCATCGAATCCAACGACAGCCTTCAACCCTACACCTTGCGTGCGCCTTTTTCCGGTACCGTTATCCAGCGCAACATCAACGTCGGCGAGTTGGCCGGGGAACAGGCACTGTTCACCATCGCCAAGCTCGACCCGCTATGGGTGGAATTGAAAATCTTCCCGGGGCAGCGCCGCGAAATCGCACAAGGACAGTTGGTTCGAATTGACACCGGAGATGCCCAGCACGAGTCCAGGATCAGTCATATCGTGCCGCAGAACATCGGCTCGCCCTACGTCATTGCCCGGGCAGAAATTGCCAACACAGAGGAGCTGCTTTCACCGGGCCGGCTGGTTTCGGCGAGCATCGTGGTAGAGCGTATCGAAGCGCCGCTGGTGGTAGAAAATCGGGCCCTGCAGTCACTTGAGGAATCCCGGGTCGTGTTTGTGCAGGAGGGCAATAGCTTTGAGCCCCGGCCTGTCGAGTTGGGCCGCACGGATGGCCAGTTCACCGAAGTACTCTCCGGCCTGAAACCCGGCGAACACTACGTGGTGGAGAACAGCTATCTCATCAAGGCGGATATCGAAAAATCCAGCGTGTCAGACGACGATTAACAGGAGGCCACTATGATCGACGCTATCGTGCGCCTCTCTGTAGAGCGGCGCTATCTCATGCTTTCGCTGATTCTGGTGCTGATCGGTATCGGTGTCTGGAGTTTCCAGCGCCTGCCCATCGACGCGGTACCGGATATCACCAATGTTCAGGTGCAGATCAACACCGAGGCACCGGGTTATTCCCCGCTGGAAGCGGAGCAGCGTATCACCTTCCCGGTTGAAACGGCGCTGTATGGCCTGCCCAAGCTGTCCTACACGCGATCACTGTCCCGTTATGGCCTGTCGCAGGTTACCGTGGTGTTCGAGGAAGGTACGGATATCTACTTCGCCCGCAACCTGATCAATGAACGCCTCGGTTCCATTAAAAGCGTTCTGCCGCCCGGAATGGAGCCTGAAATGGGGCCTATCGCCACCGGATTGGGCGAAATCTTCATGTATACGGTGGACGCGATTCCCGGTGCAACACGGGAAAACGGCGAGCCCTGGGATGCCACCGCCCTGCGTGAAGTGCAGGACTGGATCATCAGGCCGCAACTGGCTCAGGTGCCCGGGGTGATCGAGATCAACACCATCGGCGGTTATGAGAAGCAATACCATGTCACTCCGTCCCCTAAAAAGCTGCTGGAAGTCGGCGTCAGCCTCGAGGAACTCGTCGCGGCGCTACGGGCTAACAACGCCAACCGTGGTGCCGGCTATATCGAACGCAACGGCCAGCAGCTGCTGGTGCGCTCACCCGGCCAGTTGAAGACCATCAGCGACATGGAGCAAGTGGTGATCGCCAATCGCGATGGCGCACCTGTCAGGGTCAAGGACGTCGCTGACGTAGCCATAGGAAAGGAGCTGCGCACCGGCGCCGCCACCCTCAACGGTAAGGAAACCATCGTCGCCACCGTCATGATGTTAATGGGGGAAAACTCACGCAGTGTGTCTCAGGCTGTTGCCGAGCGGCTGGAGGAAATCCGTCCCTCCCTGCCCGAGGGTGTTCTCCTTGAAACCGCTTACAACCGGACCACCCTGGTGGACAAGGCCGTCGCCACGGTGGAGAAGAATCTGCTCGAGGGAGCGCTGCTGGTCATCGTTGTGTTGTTCCTTCTCCTGGGCAACCTGCGCGCTGCTTTCATCACTGCGGCGGTGATTCCCCTGTCAATGCTCGCCACCATCACTGGCATGGTGAGGACCGGCGTATCCGCTAACCTGATGAGTCTTGGAGCGCTCGACTTCGGTCTGATTGTCGATGGCGCGGTGATCATCGTCGAGAACTGCATCCGGCGATTGGCCGAGTCTCAGCAGGTTACGGGTGCGCGCCTGCCGCTGAAGGAGCGTCTGCAACTGGTGTACGAAGCCACCACCGAGGTGATCCGGCCCAGCCTGTTCGGGGTGGCGATCATTACCGTGGTTTACATCCCCATCTTCTCCCTCACCGGAGTGGAGGGCAAGATGTTTCATCCCATGGCTGCCACCGTAATCATGGCCCTGCTATCAGCCATGGTGTTTTCGCTTACCATCGTCCCTGCCGCCATTGCCGTGTTCCTGACCGGACGAATCCGTGAAAAGGAAAGCGTCGCTATCAGTGTTACCAAGCGATTTTATCGGCCCGCGCTGGAGCTGGCTCTGAAGTTTCGCTGGGTGGTACTGGGAGGAGCCAGTGCCTTGCTGCTGGCCTGTCTCTGGCTGGCAACAACTCTGGGGTCGGAGTTCATTCCACAGCTCAATGAAGGCGATATGGCCGTGCAGGCCCTGCGCATTCCCGGGACAGGCCTGGAGCAGTCTGTCGCCATGCAGGAGCCGTTGGAGCAGCGCATCAAAGCCTTTCCCGAAGTGGAAAAGGTGTTCGCGCGCATCGGCACGGCGGCGGTGGCCACCGACCCCATGCCGCCCAATATCGCGGATAGTTTCGTGATTCTCAAGCCGCGAGAGCAATGGCCGAACCCGAACAAACCGCGGGATGAGCTGATTGCCGAGATTCAGGCGGCCGTCGAGCAATTGCCCGGCAACAACTACGAGTTTACTCAGCCCATTGAAATGCGCTTCAACGAGCTGATCTCGGGCGTCCGGGCGGATCTCGGCATTAAAGTGTTCGGGGATGACCTGGATCAGTTGTTGACCGCGGCCAACGCCGTGCTCAAGGTGGTCGAGTCGGTGGACGGTGCCGCCGACGCCCGGGTGGAGCAGGTCACGGGGCTGCCCATGCTGTCGGTACACCCCAAACGTATGGCGCTATCCCGCTACGGCCTGACCGTGGATGATCTTCAGGATCTGGTGGCAGCGGGTGTAGGTGGCGAAAACGCCGGCCTGATCTACGAAGGGGATCGCCGCTTCCAACTGGTGGTGCGCCTGCCCGAGGTCATCCGCCGGGATGTGGACAGCCTGGCGGATCTGCCGGTGCCCCTGCCGGGAGGCGGCTATGTGCCACTGTCAGAAGTGGCGGCGCTGGAGTTGGCTCCGGCCCCCAACCAGATCAGCCGGGAGAACGGCAAGCGACGGGTGGTGGTCACCGCCAATGTCCGGGATCGCGATCTGGGCGGCTTTGTGGAGGAGATCAAAGGAAGAGTTCGACAGGAAGTGGATCTGCCCGCCGGGTACTGGCTGGATTACGGCGGTACCTTCGAGCAACTGGAATCCGCCAGCCAGCGCCTTGCCATTGTCGTGCCCGTGACCCTGGCGATCATCATTGCCCTGCTGGTGATGGCATTCAGATCGCTGAAAGATGCGCTGATCATCTTCAGCGGCGTCCCCCTGGCCCTGACCGGTGGCGTGCTGCTACTGTGGCTGCGGGACATGCCGCTGTCGATCTCCGCCGGTGTGGGCTTTATAGCCCTGTCGGGGGTGGCGGTACTCAATGGTCTGGTGATGGTGGCGTTTATTCGGGATCTTTGGCACAACCAGGGTGATCTGGTTTCCGCCGTGGTGGAAGGTGCTCTTATTCGTTTGCGTCCGGTCCTGATGACCGCACTGGTCGCCAGTCTTGGCTTCGTGCCCATGGCCCTCAATACGGGTACCGGCGCTGAGGTTCAAAGGCCGCTGGCCACAGTGGTGATAGGCGGGATTATCTCATCGACGCTACTGACGCTGTTTGTACTGCCAATTCTGTACACATTGCTGCACCGCCAGGATGAAAAGGTGTAATTGCATCCGGGTAGCCCGCTCTTGGCCGCCATTTGGCCGGGAGCGGGTCGTTTTCGAGAAACAAGTTCGGCATTGATTGCCGGCCAGGAAATGCAGCCTTACCGACTGGCAAGCACGGTCAAACCGAGCGCATTTTTAAGGCTTTTTTCCGCTAAGGTTTCAGGAAGATCCATCCAACTCGGCATTGGGATTTTCTTTTCGCAGTAAGCCTACGAAAACGAGAAGCAATGCACCGAGGACAATTGCAATATCAGCCAGGTTGAAGGCCGGCCAATGCCAGTCTCACCAATAGAAATCAAAGGAATCCACAACATAGCCGCGAAAGACCCGGTCAATCAGGTTGCCCATGGCGCCACCGAGGATAAGACTGTAAGCGATGGCTTCTCCTTTATGACGATTTTCAAGGATCAGCTTGATCAGAAAAATCGAGACCACTACCGCGATCCCGATAAAAAAGTAGCGCTGCCAGCCTCCACCATTCGCAAAAAGACTGAATGCGGCACCGGTGTTCCATAGGTGCACCCAGTTAAAGAACGGGGTCACCGCGATCGACTCGCCATAAGCCATTGTTTGTTGAACCAGCCATTTTACAGTTTGGTCCGATGCTGCTATCAGGCCGGATATGGAAAACAGGACATACGGCGAGAGATTGTTGCCAATAAAGGGCATGCTTTAACCCTTGAGCGCCAGAATGCGCCTGGCACCGTTAAGCACGACGAGCCCCGCGATGCTACCGATAACCAGATCCGGATAATTGGAGCCGGTCCACGCGACCAGAACGCCGGCGGTAATGACCCCCAGGTTGATCACCACGTCGTTGGCCGAGAATATCCAGCTTGCCTTCATGTGCGCTCCGCCCTCCCGGTGTTTGGCTATCAGCAGCAGACAACTGGTATTGGCAATCAACGCGACGAATGCGATAGCCATCATCACCAGCGATTCAGGCTCACTACCGAATACAAAGCGTCTCACCACCTCTATGAGTACGCCAACAGCCAAGATCAGTTGCAGGACACCCGCAAGATGGGCAGCACGTAGCTGCATTTTCACGCTGTGACCAACCGCATAAAGGGCAAGCCCGTACACGGCCGCATCGGCAAAACAATTAAAACGACAAAACGAAAGATCCGGACGCTGGCACAGCTGATTACATTCGTCATACAGAGGCTCTTCGAAAGGAATAAGGTGCGAAGCGTCGGCTTCGCACCTTCTGGTCAGTTAAAACTTATACCTGACGCGGCCGGCAACATGCACAATGTCCTTATCACTCTGGCCGTTTTGAAGCGCGCCTTCCTCAAGTGCATACACTGCGGCTACTCCGAGAATCGACAGGTAAAGCGGGCTGCGCTTAAGTTTCAGTTGCTTCATTATGACCCCTATTATTAGTCGTCTTATTAGTCGTCAGAAGAGCTCAGCAAACGGACCTAATGGCCGGTCATTCCGCCGTGTCGCATACAGCAGGGCAACCAACCTCCTGATTGCAGGCAGGCCGCGACCAATGAAACCTGAAACGAAGCTGAAAATCCAGAGGGCTTACGACTTATATCTTAGACAGGACTGGCAACATGTCGGAGACAAAGGAGTTAAGGCGGTTTCTGGTGACCGCCTGGACGGTCACCTTTACAACAGATCGAATATCAGCGCGAAGGATAAGGGCTTGATGACCTCAATGGCCGATATGGCCGGATTTCTCCGCCCCTTTCGATTTCTCCGCCCCTTTCGATTTCATCGGCTGATCCTTCATCGACCCCTTCATTTCCTTCATCATTCCCATGCAGCCCTTCATGTCTCCATGCATCATCTGCATGTTTTCCTGCATGGCTTTCATATGGTCCTGCATCAGTTCCTGGCGCTTGGCAGGGTCCTGCTCCTGTTTGATCCGGCTCATCACCGCCTGCATTTCTTCCATATTCTGCTGCATCGCCGCTGCTCTCTTCTGGTCCTGCTCACGATGCTTTGCATCGCGATGCTGATCATGATCCGCCGCCAGGGCCGGCATGGAAAGCAGACCGGCAATGACAGTAGCAACAAGTGTCAGTCGTTTCATGATGTTCTCCGTCCGTCGAGTAATTGGGAACTGCGATTGCGTCAGCAGGTGTCCCCCGCTGACCGGGCCAGATTCTGACCGTCTGCCTATAAGATAGTACAAGCTTCGGTCAAAGTGAAGCCAGCCAATACCAGGAGGGATCGGCCGGCTCGCCGGAACACTGCCAGGGGCCGGACCCCGTGCCCACGGCCGCGCCAGGCGATTCAGTCTCGTTTCAGCTACAGTGTGTAGGATAAAAACGGTAATGCGAAAGCGAGCGTGTGAGCACGCCCGCAGCGATTCAAGCAGTCATTAATAAAAGTGCCATGAAAGGCAGGAGCAGCGTATGAACGAGCAACATCCTGACACCGGATTATCCAGGCGGCGCCTGATCCAGGGGGCTGCCGCAATGGGCCTTCTCACCGGCTTTGACAGCCTGATGCCGGCGTTTGCCAGGGGCAACCTGGACAACTCGAATGTTTATCATAGTGTGCGTGACGGTGCCGATGTCTATGATCTGACAATCGCACGAACGCCTCTCACAATCGGGTCCAGACCCTCAAAACAGCCCATTACCATCAATGGCACGCTGCCTGCGCCTCTGATTCGGCTCAAGCAGGGCCGCGAGGCGGTTATGCGTGTGACCAACACCCTGACCGAAGCCACGTCCATTCACTGGCACGGTCTGATACTGCCGTTCCAGATGGACGGTGTTCCGGGGGTCAGTTTTCCGGGCATCATGCCGGGCGAAACCTTCGAGTACCGGTTTCCGGTCGAGCAGCATGGCACCTACTGGTATCACAGCCACTCCGGGCTTCAGGAGCAACTTGGCCACTATGGCCCCATGATCATAGACCCGGCTGAACCCGAGCCAGTCAGCTATGACCGCGAATATGTGGTGGTTCTCTCCGACTGGACCTTCGATTCGCCCGGCGACGTCTTCCGTAATCTCAAAGTGTTTGAAGGCTACTACAACTATAACCAGCGCACCGTTGGCGACTTCTTCAAGGATGTCGAAACCATGGGCTGGGACGCCGCCTGGAGCAAAGCTGGCATGTGGGGCAGAATGCGAATGAGCCCCCGGGATATTCTGGATGTAACCGGTTCTGAATATACCTACCTGATGAATGGATCGACTTCCGCCAGCAACTGGACCGGGCTGTTCCGTCCCGGCGAGAAAATTCGGTTGAGATTCATCAACGCCTCGGCGATGACCTACTTTGATGTCCGCATCCCGGGACTTCCGATGACGGTTATTTCCGCCGACGGTCAGCCGGTGCAGCCGGTCGAGACCGATGAATTCCGCATTGGCGTGGCCGAAACCTACGACATTATCGTGGAGCCAACGGACATGGCCCATACCGTGTTTGCTCAGTCCCAGGACCGGTCCGGGTTCGTGCGCGGCACACTGGCCACCCGAAAGGGGCTGGAAGCGCCAGTGCCTCCCATGTACCCGCGCACTGAACGGGGCATGGCAGCCATGGGAATGGGCGCGATGAGCAAGAGTGGCGGCAAGGCAGGGCACGGCGGCATGGAAATGCACGGCGGCATGGGAATGGCCCACGGCGACATGGCGGGAGGTTCAGGCGGCATGACCATGGATCATGCCAGCATGAGCATGGACGCCTCGCCTGACAAACCGGACCTGGGCCCCGTTCCGACTGCAGGACGCCCGGTATCGCATGGCCCTGACAATCACGGCCCGGGGGCCGCGATGGTGGCCTCCAGCCCCAGCTCACGGCTGGACGAGCCCGGCGTTGGCTTTGAAACCGCAGACCACCGGGTGCTGACCTACTCCCAGTTGCGGAGTATTGATGGCTGGCCCGACAAACGCCCCGCGGAGCGGGAAGTGGAGCTCCACCTTACTGGCAATATGGAGCGTTACATGTGGTCGTTTGACGGCAAGAAATTTTCCGAGGTGGATGGCCCGGTCAAATTCTACCATGGTGAACGGCTTCGGCTGATCCTGGTCAACGATTCAATGATGGATCACCCCATTCATTTGCACGGCATGTGGATGGAACTGGAAACCGGAGCGGGTGAGTATCGCCCACGCAAGCACACGATCTCCGTCAAACCCGGTGAGCGGGTCTCCGCACTGATAACGGCGGACGCACCTGGTGACTGGGCGTTCCACTGCCACCTGCTTTACCACATGGACGCAGGCATGTTTCGTGTCGTGTCGGTCGTTTAACGGGATAGAGGATGATCACTATGATAAATCGCATAAAGCTGGTTGTGGGCGCGTCCGCCTTCACCATTGCCTCCGGAGCCGGTGCCGCAGGCACCGGAGTGCAGGCCGATCCGGACTGGGCATTGCCTATTCCCGACAATGAGATATTTGGCCAGATACTGGGTGACCGGCTGGAATATCAGCGCGATGGCAGCGACGAGATCGCGCTCTGGGATGTCCAGGCCTGGGTCGGCACGGACCGCAAGCGGCTCTGGATTGAAACAGAGGGTGAGACTAATCTGGCCACCGAGGGTGGCGACATCGAAAACTTTGATGCTCAGTACAGCTATCGCCTGGCCCCCTTCTGGGACATACAGACCGGGCTGGGCGCTCAGGCAACCTTCGGCCCGGGCCAGAACAAAGAGCGTTATTCGGCACTTATCGGCCTGCAGGGCCTTGCTCCCTACTGGTTTGAGGTGGATACCAACCTCAGGGTTACTGAAGACGGCGACCTGTCGTATGATTTCGAGGCCGAATACGACTGGTTACTGACCCAAAGGCTCATTCTGCAAGGCCGGGGGGAAACCCTGGTGGCCTTCAGTGATGTCGAGGAATGGGGCGTCGGCAGCGGGATCAACAATATTGGTCTGGGACTCCGGTTGAGATACCAGTTTTCCCGGGAGTTCGCTCCTTACGTTGGTGTTTCCTATACACGCTACCTGGGCAACACAAAGGATCTCCGTGAACGGGAAGGCGAGGATGTCGAGTCCTCCAGTTTTGTGGTGGGTATCCGGTGGTGGTACTAAGGCGCCCGCGAGGCCCCTGCCAGCACCGGCAATAACCAGTAACAAGACGGCATTTTGCAGGAGGATTTCAGGAGGCAGGCCCATCGACCGGGCCTGCCTTAACCCTGAGCAAAACCACTGCAAGGAAGCGTCGGGGTTAACGACGCACAGCGGCCCCTACTCCAGCCCGTGATGCTTGCCTTCAAATAACTTGACGTTTCTGATGGTGCCCCCGTCATTTATAAGCTCATAACCACCATCACCGAGGGATTTGATTTTATTGCAGGAATAGTACCGCCCGTAGACAGTGGTACAGAATTTCCCGTCTTCAACCTGCCAGCTACCGAGATAGTGGGTGAGATTTCCCTGCTGTTCCCTGAACTTTGTCATGCCATAGATCGACCCATCGGGGTCGTAGTATTCGTGAAACGTGCGGGTGCGGAAATTATCCTGCGCATCCCGAAAGACCATTTGAACCGTGTTACCCACTAAAATATCTGCAACATCCTGACCTGAAAGGACTTCGCTCGCCTGTAGCAGTGGCGCTTTAAATACCATGAAAACCAACACCAGTTGTAAGATTTTCGTTCGCACTATCTGATCTCCCATCAATAAACTCGACAATTGTTCATCCGTTCCTGTCACTTCCATCAACGAACACTGAATTCAACCTGGAATATATCCCTTCCTGTCATTTTTTTCGATATCAAGCCTCCCCTTTTTAAGCACCTCTCGAAGAAATGAATTGCGAGCGACGGGAATCCGTTGCTCAGCTATCATCATGGTTTCCCGCTTTGCCTGCCGGCCAATCCGCGAATGCAATAAAATAGAGCAGAACAAGGTTGACGATGGGTATCAGTATCAGGATGCCCATCCAACCCGGATAGCCCGTGCGCTGGCAAATACGCCAGGCCGGGATGACGACTACGATGGCAATCACCAGCATCCACAGCCAGTGCCCGGCCCACATGGTGTTGCCAAACATGTTTTCCCCCATCGTGATACTGCCCTCCATGTTGAATTCCGATTACTGGTGACCGTGAGCATGGGATTCCTCGTGGCCGTTTTTTTCGGCGGCGGCAGCCCTTTTCAGGAAAAGCTGCCCGGATACCGCGATCACGATCATCGTGACAACCGCCACGCCAATGACAAACGGGTCGGTATTCAGTTTGACCCAGACAAAGCCGCCAAGCACGAGCAAATCCAGACCGATGGCCGTTGCCGGCACCCACGCCCTGGCCTTCACATCGTCGCGCAGGTAGCGAAGCACGCCCCAATGGATGGCAATGTCCATAACCAGGTAGAACACGATACCCAGGGCGGCAATCCGGGAGAGGTCAAAGAAGGCTGTCAGAGCCAGCCCCAGGACCACAGTGTAGACCAGCGTGTGCTTCTGGATGCTGCCCGGCATACCAAAATGACGGTGAGGGACCAGTTTCATTTCAGTCAGCATGGCAAGCATGCGCGAGACAGCAAAAATGCTGGCCAGAATGCCACCCGCGGTGGCCGTCATGGCAATGGCGACCGTGAACCAGAGGCCATAATCCCCCAGCGCCGGACGCGCGGCAGCCGCAAGGGAGTAATCCTGGGTCTTGATGATTTCCGCCAGGGACAGGTTGCTGGCCACGGCAAAACCGACCAGGGTGTAGATCACCACGCAGGCCGCGATGGAAATAATGATTGCTCGCCCCACATTCCGCTTAGGATCTATGACTTCGGAACCACTGTTAGTGATAGTGGTGAAGCCTTTGAAGGCAAGTATTCCAAGTGCCGTCGCACCCAGGAAATTGCCTGCGGTTCCGGCCTCGCCCGGGCTTGAGAAATCCACCGCCAGGCTGTCGGCAATCCAGACGCCCACCAGCCCGAAAACCAGTATACCGCCGATTTTCAGAAACCCGATAAAGGAAGCCACGCCCTGAATCATCCGGTTACCGAGCAGATTGGTCAGAAACGCCGCCAGGATCAGCGACACACCCAGAATGGACACCATGCGACCACTTTCATCACCACCGAACAGTTGCATGGTGTAGGAACCGAAAGTACGCGCGAGGAAGCTCTGGGCGATCACCATCGAGAAATACATCAGCAAGGCGTTGAACGCGGTCGGCAGCCGATTGCCATAGGCTTTGTAAAGGTACATGCCAATGCCCCCGGCTGACGGCCAGGCATTGGAAATCTTGACGTAGGAATAAGAACTGAAGCTGACGATCACCGCGGCCGCCAGAAACGCCAACGGGAAAAGAACCCCCGTCATCTGCGCCATTTGCCCGGTAAGGGCAAAGATACCGGCGCCGATCATGACGCCGGTACCCAGCATAACGGTTCCCGTGAGGGTGAGACTGCCTTCCTTGTAGCGAGTAGTTCTGTCCTGCTCCGTGCTCATCTAACCTCCAGCTATTTTCGTTTCATGGGCGGGATCTTTGAACAGCAAAACGGATCAAGTTTGGCATTGGCACGTACATTATCATCTGTAAACCGGTACCACGCCAGTTTTCCGTTTAGTCCACCACCCCCCCCCTTCAACCGACCGCCATGTGCTTCAATCGCCTTCAGCAACTCATCGGTGGACCAATGGGTTCCATCGAAGGTGACGTCTAGCCGATTATTTGGCTTGCGTTCGGCAAAATCGACACAGGGGTGATGATTGAGTTCGTGAATAAAGTCAGACCATTCACTCTCTTCAAGACCTTCCACGGCAAGTTTCCGCCGCAGCAGGAACTGCTCCTGGTTCGATGCTTTATGTGCTTTAGTCATGACAGGCACCTCCTCGCCTATTCATTTCACACCAATAACAACATGCGGACCTGAACTGCGACTGAAAATCAGTGAGGGCTTTCGATGAAATTGATGTACATCAAAAAGAGAGCCAGGACAAAACCCGGCTCGTTATCCCAATCAGAACGCGATGCGGGCACCGATGACGGCAAACCAGTCTTCTGTACCGCCGCCTTCGGCTTTAGCGAGATCTGCGGTATCGCCGTACTTGCGCTCATGCACCACGCCCACGTAAGGCGAGAACGCACGATCGATCAAGTCATAGCTTAACCGGAGGCCAGTTTCGGTGGAAACCAAGCCTTTACCCACGCCAATTTCCTCGTCCTCGCTGAATGCTACCGTTGCATCCAGCGTCGCAGACAGGATCCAGTAGTTAGTGAACAGCAGCTCGTATTCCGCGTCGATCTCGGCAGACGAATCACCATCCTTGCTAACATACAGGTTGGCATCGACCTCAAACCATTGTGGGGCAAGCCCAGCGATACCCAGTAAGGCATAAGTGCGATCGGGCCCTTCAGGGGTGTCAAAGCGAACACCCGCTTTGGCATCGAAGAACTTGGAGATGGGGATCTGGCCGACCAACTGGTTTTCCAGCGTTTCGTAGGCCTGCTCCTCTATTTCGTATTCGCCGGTTGTGAGCAACCGGACTTTAAAGTCGTCGGTGCCATAGAAGGCATCCGCATTCCAGACGCCCAGCTCCTCGTCATCGTCGCTGTAGCGGTACTCAAATTCCTAGAATTGAACGCCCCAGGTTGTGAGCGGCTGTTTTCTAGCGGTCGTGTCGGAGATCATTTCCTGAGCTGTCACCGCCGTTGAGACACCAATAGAGGCAAGGAAGCTGACTGCGACAAGTGATCGAATACAGCTCATACCTCACCTCCATCTTTGGCAATCACGTCTGTTTTGGCCTGCGTCGACTCTGGCCCACCTTCAACAATGACCTTGCGGAACATACCAGCGGGCGCGTCGACCTCGGTTTCCATGTAAACCGTGGTGCCTGGCTGCACACTGACCGTGTGCTTGATCGGGTTCCATTGGTCTGCACCAACATCGAGAATGGACCACACACCGTGCAGGTGCATAGGGTGAGTCATCATGGTCTCGTTCACGAATTTGAAGCGAACTCGCTCACCGTATTTGAGACGAATTGGGTCTGCGTCTTCGTACTTGACGCCATTAATGCTCCAGGTATAGCGCTCCATATTGCCGGTCAAACGAAGCTCAATTTCCCGGGTCGGTTCGCGGTCTTCATACAGTGGATCTTGGGCCTTCAGGTCAGCATAGGACAGGAACTTGCCGCCATTGGCTGCCGTGGGTACAAGGCCACTTCCCTTGGCGTAAAAGGGGTCGCTTTGGCCGCCTTTTCCCATCGCCATGGAACCATGATCCATGCCTTCCATGTTGGAATGATCCATTCCGGACATCCCTTCTGAGCTATTCATATCCATGTCGCCATGATCCATACCGGCCATGTTGCCATGGTCCATGCCGGGCATACCGCTCATGTCTGCCATAGTCAGGCGCGCCGGATCACGCAGTTGCGGAACAGCCGCTTCCATACCTTCTTCGGGGGCCAACGTTGCCCTGGCATAGCCGGACCGCCCCATGGATTCAGCAAAAATGGTGTAGGCCTGCTTGATGCCCGGGAAACTGATACCAGGCACACCGTCCTGGTTAAAAGGAAGGATCAGGCCGTGCCAGTGAATGGACGTCATCTCATCCAGGTTGTTGGTCACGTTGATCCGGACGTTCTCGCCTTCCTTGAAACGCATTACCGGTCCCGGAGATGCGCCGTTGTATCCAATGCCTTCCTTCACAAAATCGCCGGTATCAATTTTTACCCGGTCGACCGTAAGGTCGTATTCGCCGGCCAGAACCATGGCTGGCATCAGCAGGCTCAAAAGCTGTCAAAAAGCGTGGTTTCACCTGTGTTGCTCCGAACTACACGTCATTGAAGCCGGGCCGAGAAACGTGTCTCAGCCCCGCGCTCGCGGACCTCAGTTAAGCGAGTTACTCGAAATTGACCTCACCGTACATCCCGGCCTGATAGTGGCCCGGCACGTTGCAGGCAAATTCGATATTGCCTTTATCAGAGAACTTCCATACCACTTCTTTACTTTGGCCCGGTTCCAGCAACACGCTGTTCGGGTCGTCATGCTTCATGGAATGGCCATTCCCCATATCCATATTCATCATGTCGTGGTTCAGCTTGCCGCCCTGGATGACGCCATGCTCAACCATCATCATCATTTCCTCTTGATGAGCTTCGTGCATGTCGGGAGTGCCAACATTGAACTCATGGACGAGGTTTCCCTTGTTCTCCACCACGAAGCGAACGGTTTCACCCGGCTTTACACTGATTTCTTCGGGTTCGTAGTAGTTGTCGTACATCTCGACAGTTACGGTTCGGCTGGCCTCCGACGCTTTGCCAGGTTCACCGCTTGTAGCGCCGTGCCCGTGGCCACCATCATGGGCGCCAGCCGCAAACGCTGTTGCCGACATTGAAAGCGCCATACCCGCTACGAATAGTTTTGATGCATTCATCTTTTTATCCTCTGTAAAATATTGCTCGAAAAACACTGCCGGATTGAGCCCCAATCTTGAGCAATGTGCAGAATCGGTTGTTATCTTCTCTCACTAACCTGAATTCTTTCTGAAGAACTCGAACTATTTTCCGTTCAGGCTGAATTCAGGTTAATCAGTCACACTTTCGACCGCGGACCATACATAGAAGGAAAAACTCATGCGTTTACTGCTCGTCGAAGATGACCGCTTGCTTGCTGAGGGTCTGGTCTGGCAGTTGGGAAAAGCAGGTTTCAGCGTTGATACAACTCCCAGTGCCCGAGAAGCCGTCGTTCTGGGTGAGCAAGAGGATTACCGTGCTGTTGTTCTGGACCTGGGTCTACCTGATGGCAACGGGCTGGACGTATTGAGAAAGTGGCGAACGAATCACGTCAGCTGTCCGGTCTTGATTCTGACCGCGAGAGGCGATTGGCAGGATAAGGTTAACGGCTTAAAAGCCGGGGCAGACGATTACCTGGCAAAACCTTTTCAGACAGAAGAGCTAATCGCACGCCTCAACGCACTCGTGCGTCGAAGTGAAGGAAGGGTCCATGCTCAGGTTAAAGCCGGCCGCTTTGAACTGGACGAAAACCGCCAGAGTCTCAAGATGGACGACGGCGTGGAACATACACTTACCGGCACCGAATTCCGGCTGCTACGTTGTTTGATGAGCCGCCCTGGCCACGTCTTTTCCAAAGAACAACTAATGGAACAGCTTTACAACTTGAATGATAGCCCGAGCGAAAACGTCATTGAGGCGTATATTCGGAGGTTAAGGAAGCTAGTGGGCAGCGAAACCATCTCAACACGACGCGGCCAGGGGTACATTTTTAATGCGATTCCTTAAAAAGCCTGCGTCCGTAAAAGGAACCTTGCTTGCGCTGTTACTGCCCGCCGGAATTGGTCTAATGGGGGTGGCGTGGTTGGTCCATGGCTTGCTGCTCGACCGAATGTCTCGGGAATTCGTTGAAAGCCGACTGAAAGATGAAGTCGTTTTCCTTGAGCACCAGATTCGCGACGCGAATGGTGAAGTTGACACTCTCCAGACGGGCGATTATTTCCAGGATGTTTTTCATCATGCCTTTGCCATACATACACCCGAACAGACCATCATTTCACCCGATACTTGGGAGCCCTTGTTAACGCCTCTGATTGAAAACGAAGAAGACGGAACCGTTCGCGTAGAAGATGCCGAAACCACTGATACTCCCTTAGACATCCTCGCCTACCGAAAGTCTTTTCAGGTCGGTGAAACACCCATCGTCGTAATCGTTTCTGAAGATCTGGGTGCGCTGAAACGCAGCCAAGCTGCACTTCATGCCTGGACCGCCGTAGTATCAGTTCTGTTGATTATGCTCTTGGTCGCCGTGCTCTGGTTCGGAATCACGATGTCCATGCGACCGGTTGTCACACTCAAAGCCGCATTAAAAAGACTCCAGGACGGAGAGATCTCCCGAATCAACGTTCAGTCGCCAGAGGAGTTCCACCCGCTGGTTCTTCAACTAAATCAGTTGCTGGACTCCTTAGATCATCGACTGGAGCGCTCCAGGGACGCTCTCGCAAACCTGTCTCATAGCGTCAAAACCCCCATCGCAGCCGTCCGGCAGATACTGGAAGACGACACACGTCCTCTCGACACCAATCTAAGGCGCCAGATGGTGGAGCGACTAAGCGATATCGACAGGCAATTAGAAGCTGAAATGCGTCGAAGCCGTTTTGCAGGGCCCCAGATTGGAAAAAGCGCCTACCCCATAAAACAGGCACGGGATCTTTTGTGGATGCTCGGTCGTTTATATCCGGAAAAGTCGTTTGAACTATCGAGTTCTCTGCCTGAAGACAGCCGATGGCCGATAGAAGAACATGATCTAAATGAAGTATTGGGCAACTTACTCGACAATGCTGGCAAATGGTCTTCGAGATGCGTAGAGCTCTCTGTGGAACAAGGCAGCGGCTTCAAGCGAATAGTTGTTGCTGATGATGGCCCAGGGGTTAATCACAAGGATTTAGCCAGTTTGGGCCAAAGGGGTCTGCGGCTAGATGAGCAAACACCTGGGCACGGTCTCGGCCTTGCTATCGTTCGAGATATAGTGACTCGCTATGAAGGTAAAATCAGCTTTTCGACTAAGTCCTGTAGCGGTTTACGCGTTTCTATCGAATTATTAAGATAAAATCGAATGTTCGCTTTTGTTTAACAGCGGGAACAAGCGCCACCACATCCCGTAAGCAACGGTCAAAACCGACCTTTCTATATTGCCCAAGAAACTGACAGTGTTCCAAAGCTGAAGTTGTCTTTATGGCGCTCGTCTTCGCTGGTCGAGGCACGCAATGTGACCGCGGTCAGCAGGTGATCCCACTGCCAGGTAGCGCCCAGACCAAGCCGACCAATCAGCGGCCCTTCGTCAAAACGGTAAGCCCCGGCATTGTCATCGATGTAGGAATAGCCTACATACTCCAGCCCCAGCCCCACATATACTGACCAGCTACTGCCTGAATCCTTGAACGAGCCCGGCAAAGCGATGGTTGAGGAGGTACCAGCGTAGTCCGGCACAAAGTTTATAGGAAGGTGTCTGCCTCACTCCAAACCGACCACAATCAGCGTCCTCCGGAGGCAGAGGTCAGAGGTTCGAATCCTCTCCTTACGATCCTTACTGCAATAGCCAACTACTCCTGCAACTCATCCATCAACCAGTTCCTGAATGCTTCCATGCCTTTGGTGAGCGGCCGGTGTTTCCGGTAAACCAGGTAAAAGGCTTTCTTGGTATCGAGCGGGATATCAAAAGGCACCACCAGTTTGCCGGATTCGATTTCCCGGGAGATCAGGGTCTGGTCTGCCAGGGCCACGCCGAGATTCTCCTGGGCTGCGGCAGTAGTCAGCTGGCTGCTGGACAACTGCATGGAGCCTTTGGGGGTAATAAATTCAACCCCGGCCTTCTTCAGCCAGTTATCCCACTCCCAGGTTCGCTTGCTCACGTAGATTAACGTGTGATTGGCCAGGTCTGAGGGCTTCTCAAGCGGTGGCCCGGTCTGCAAGAGGCCAGGGCCGCACACGGGCACCAGCATTACTTTACGCAGAAACTCCACTTCAATGTCGTCCCACTCGCCATTCCCGTAGTAAACCGCCATGTCTGTGCTGGTCCGATTGAAATCCAGTAACCCCATAGACGCATTGATCTGCAATTCGACATCCGGAAATAACGCGCGAAACCGGGACATCCGCGGCATCAACCACCGGATGAGGAAATTGGGCGCTACGCTGATCTGCACCACGCTGGCACCCTGGGTCGCCGAGAGCCGTTGCGTTGCCATTTCGATCTCATCGAATGCGTGCTTTACAGACGCCAGGTACTGCTCCCCCTGAGGGGTCAGAGTCACTTTTCGGTTGCTCCGATGGAACAGCTCTACACCTAAAAAATTCTCAAGCGTCTTAACCTGGTGACTGACCGCTGACGGAGTGACGAACAATTCCTCCGAAGCCCCTGAAAAACTTAGGCTTCTTGCTGAAGCCTCGAACATCTTCAAGGCATTTAAAGGTGGAAGTCGACGCATAGGGGCAAACCCTTATCATGAATTTTTCTCAGCATTGCGCTTAGAATTTATCGCTTTTTGATCGGCCTGGAAGCTCGTAGCATAAGCACCATACAAATTGCCAGTTACCCTCAGGAGGCACCATTATGAATCAGCAAGACAGCAACATCGTTACCCAGGCAGAAGTCGACCACTATATCGCCCTGGCGACCGAATACCGCAACCAGTACATCAAAGAGCAGTTCAGCCAACTGGTAAAAAACATTAAAGAGCGTTTTCATGGCATGACGGCTCGGGTATCTACCAGCCACTAATTATCCTGGGCACATCCGAGTAGCCTCCCGGTGTGTCCTGTGCAGCGGGCGGCCAGTACGCTAGGCAATCTTTTGCCGGCGCACCCAGGCCGCCCGAAGCACTTCCGCGATCATCCCTGCAAGAAGCCCAAACACCGGGTCAGCCCATACGGTCACCAGCGCGGTTACGCCTATCACGGGCCAGCATGACGGCCTGGCTGTCCACAGACGTTTCGACGACGCCAGCTCTACAGCAGCGACCAGTAACAGGGCTCCCAGGCCCGCCGCCGGAATGGCCGCAATCACCGAAAGCCCTCCCGGCATCAAAGCCACCAGCAACAGCCCTGCTCCCAGCAAGACGGGTGCCACACCGGTTCTGGCACCGAAGCGATAGTGCGCCGCCAGCCCCCCGGCTCCGTGGCACATAGGCAAGGCACCGAAGGGCACCAGGCAGAGGTTGGCCAGGCCGGTGCTTAACGACAGGCGCGCCGGCGAGACGCGATGAGCCTGTTCTCCGAAATAGTCTCCCGCCAATAAGGCGGTTAGCAGGATGGCGTTGGTTAATGTCAGGGCTAACTGTGGCAGCGCCAATACCGAAAACCCTTGCTGCCAGTCACTCAGGCCCGGCAGTTCGGGCCAGTGGAATGCAACGGAATCTGGCATGGCCAGCGAAAGCCCCGGCGACCCCGTTACTGCACCAACCGCCAAGGATACACCCAACCCGATCAGCGTTGCCGGCCAGGCAGGTAACCGCCACAGAATAAAGACCAGCACCAACAAAGTGGCCAGACCCGCCAGCCAGGACGTCGCCATCAAACCCAGACTCATGCCTGCCAGCAAAAGTCCCAGCCCCAGCTGAAGGCCGCTCAGTATCGATCCCGGAACCAGCCGAGCCACCCGATTGATCCATCCGGTCACCCCTAACAGCAACATGATGGCACCGATCAGAATACCACTGGCCACCAGGCTTTCATGGCTTACCTGGGTGGTCAGCAATACGGCGGCAACCGCTTTCATCGGCTGTACCGGGATCGGCAGGCGATAATATAACCCGGTCGCAATGTAAAACACCGCAAAACCCAGCAGCACAGGCACCGGCGCAAGCCCGGCGACCGCAATCGCGCCAAGGCTCAGGGGCAGCAGCGTGCCGATATCGCCCAGCGCGCCACTGACCTCTCTTACCCATTCTTTTCGGGTTGTAAGCATGCTGGCTCCTGTTCCACCCGTCTCCCTAACCTGGCAACTCGTTAGGCGTTATAAACCACTCGCCCCAATTCACGGATATCATAGCCACCCAGTGCATCGGCCCGTTGTGCAAAACGCTCACTGCCAGCAAAGGCCAGCAGCTGCTGCATGGCCGGCTCAAAATAGTGGCGCCGGCGCATGGCCAGGTCGAAATGTTCCTGTTGTAGCGGAATAAACGCCAGCCCCTGCCGGCGCGCCGCCGCTTCAATGCCAATGCCGATATCCGCCTCACCCTGTCGGATGGCTAACGCAAGATCATCCTCACTGAGTGACGGGTGCGAAGCCCAGCCGAGTTGCTCTGCATCGATTCGATGGCGGGCAAGCAGGCTCTGCAATAAATGGCTGACACCGGCATCGGGCTGGCGGTGGGCAACCCGAATACCAGGGCGGGCGATATCTTCCAACCGTGCAAGTTTATGGGGATTATCGGCAGCCAGGAGCAGCCCCTGTTGTCGTTTCGCCCACCGGATCAGCACCAGGTCACGCATGCCGCCCAGCCCCAGTGTAGCCGGGTCGTTGTACCGCTGGCTTTCGGCATGCCAGATATGCATACCGGCAAGCAGCGCCCGCCCGTTAATCAGCCGCTGCACCCCATCGCCACTGCCCTGGCACAACAACGCCAGTTCCGCTCCGCTTTCCTTCACGGCCCACTCCAGCAACGGATCCTGGCTGCCCGCCAGCACGGGCGGGGTGGGCGAACTGACGGCATCGTCTCCCTCAAGGTGATTCATTAACCAGAGATCAATACGCTGGCGAGGAAATAAAAGCTTTCCGGTTACCCGGACACAGGGAATCACTCCCTGACTGACCAGGTCATAGATTTTCCGCTCTTTCAGGCGCAGGTACTCTGCAGCCTCGGCCGTGGTGAGGTAAGTGGGAAGGGGCATCGCTTTCTCCTGGCATCTGGCAAAGCACCAGACTGCGTATAGCTGCATATTCTTCAGAAGCCTGTGCAAAGCGTAGTTATAAACGCCACGATGCTCAAACAATAAGGAGACGCAGCTTTGGAAAATAATGCGTTCTATGTGGCGCTTTCGCTACTGATCAACTTCGACGCCGCGCTGTTTCAGATCGTGATGCTGTCCCTGCAGGTGTCGCTTATGGCGGTACTGATCGCCGCCGTACTCGGATTTCCGCTTGGCGCCGCGGTGGCACTTTGGCGATTCCCCGGGCGTGGCGGCGTCATCGTCCTGCTCAATGGCCTGATGGGGCTGCCTCCGGTCGTGGCCGGGCTCATGGTGTACTTGCTGCTCTCCCGTGCCGGCCCACTGGGTGAGTTCGGGTTTCTGTTCACCCCCGGTGCCATGGTTATTGCCCAGGTGGTGCTGGTGTTGCCGATCCTCGCCGCACTTTCGCGCCAGAAGGTAGAGGAAATGCTGGGCGAATACCGGGAGCAGTTCGTGTCTCTGGGTATGTCTCGGGCCCGCATGATGCCCACCCTGTTATGGGATGCCCGCTTTGCCCTGTTAACCGTGCTGCTGGCCGGTTTCGGCCGCGCCAGTGCCGAAGTGGGCGCGGTGATGATGGTGGGCGGCAACATCGACGGGGTAACCCGGGTGATGACCACCGCCATCGTGCTGGAAACCGGCAAGGGCAACCTGCCTCTGGCGCTGGGGCTGGGCATTGTGCTGCTGACCCTGGTGATGCTGATTAACGCGGGCGCCTACATGGTGGGCGAGCTCACCCGGAGGCGGACGGGATGACGTCACTGAACGCATCACACATTACTTCCTCGGCCCTCACTCCTCCGCCGGCCCTGAAGTTTGAGGGTGTAACTTTCGGCCATGAAGACAAGGTGCTGCTTGGCCCTTGCTCCTTCACGCTGGATGGCATCGGCCCTACCCTGGTGATGGGGCCCAATGGAGCCGGCAAAAGCTTGCTGCTGCGGCTGGCCCACGGGCTGCTCACGCCCAGCGAGGGGAAAGTGTCGTGGTCCGGTGGCACACCCCCGCGCCAGGCCATGGTGTTCCAGCAACCGGTTTTGTTGCGTCGCTCCGCAGTGGCAAACCTTATTCACGCACTGGCTGTAAATAATGTGCCCCGCAGGGAGCGCACGAAACTCGCGCTTAACGCCCTGGAACGCTTTGGCCTGGCCGCCTGCGCGAAGACACCGGCACGGGTGCTCTCCGGTGGCCAGCAACAGCGCCTGACGCTGGCCCGGGCGTGGGTACTTTCGCCCCAGGTGCTGTTCCTGGATGAGCCCACATCGGCGCTCGACCCGGCGGCAATCAAAGCGGTCGAAACCGCCGTGCGGGATTTCCACCAGCGGGGCACGCGAATTGTGATGACCACCCACGATATCCACCAGGCCCGGCGACTTGCCGGAGATGTCCTGTTTCTCTCTGGCGGAAAAGTTCGTGAGCATACCCCTGCCGAAGCCTTTTTCAACAGGCCGGTTTCCCGGGAGGCGCAAGCGTTTGTTGCCGGAGAACTGGTTGAGTAACTGCCCCAAGGAATGCCCCAATCCCAAGAAGGAGAATACAAGATGAAAAAAACCCTGAACCTGGTACTCGCAGGTGTAACCGCCATGGGCCTGGCACTCAGTGCCCAGGCAGATGACTACATTACCCTGGCGTCAACAACCTCCACCGAGAACTCGGGGCTATTCGATTCAATCTTGCCGAAGTTTGAAGACGCCACAGGCATTGAGGTGCGGGTAGTGGCAGTAGGTACCGGCCAGGCCTTTGAACTGGCCCGCCGGGGCGATGCCGACAGCCTGCTGGTGCACGACACCGCCGGCGAAGAGCGGTTTATCCAGGAAGGCAACGCCACTGAACGCGCCGATGTCATGTATAACGACTTCGTGCTGATCGGCCCGAAAGACGATCCCGCCAATGTCCGGGCCGCAAAAACCGCCGCTGAAGCCTTTGCCGCAATAGCCGAAGCCCAGGCGCCATTCACTTCGCGCGGGGATGACAGCGGCACCAATCGTGCCGAGCTGCGCCTTTGGGAGAACGCCGGCGTTGAGCCGGATGGCGAATGGTATCGCGAGCTTGGCAGTGGCATGGGCCCCACGCTGAACACCGCTGCCGCCATGGATGCCTATGTGATGTCAGACCGGGCAACCTGGGTGGCCTTCGGCAACCGCCAGAACCTGACCCTGGTCTTTGAAGGCGACGATGTGCTGTTCAACCAGTATGGCAGCCTGTTGCTGTCTGAAGAAAAGCACCCTCACCTCAAGCACGACCTGGCCACCAAGTGGCACAACTGGTTGATTTCAGAAGACGGCCAGCAGGCCATTGCCGACTTCAAGGTGAATGGAGAGCAGCTGTTTTTCCCGAACGCCAAATAGGCTAATCTCTGGCAATCTATGTAGAGGCTGCGTTCTGCAGCCTCCATAAGACGGCCAGAGCAAAATGACGATTGATTCCATCCTTCCAGATCCTCAAGACCCCCGGCTGTCCCGTTCAGTCGAGGGCGTTGACGAAACCGGTCAACCGAAGTCGATCAGTGTTATCGAAGAACGCCCCCTGACCATCTACCTGAACAGCCAGGAGATCGTTACGGCCATGACCATCGGCGATCACCCGGAATACCTCGCTCTTGGCTTTTTACTCAATCAGGGCATGCTGAAAGCAACCGACCAGGTTACCGGCATTGATTACGACGAAGAACTGGAAGTGGCCGTGGTACGCACTGCCGGCACTACAGACGTCGAAGACAAGCTGGAAAAGAAAACCCGCACCTCCGGCTGCGCCGTGGGCACTGTGTTTGGTGACATGATGGCCGGCCTTGAAGGCCTGGCACTGCCTGATACCCCGGTGCACACCAGCACCTTCTACGACCTTTCGTACCAGATTAACCACACCCCCAGCCTGTACATGGAAACCGGCGCCATTCACGGTACTGCGCTATGCCAGGGCCGCCAGATCCTGGCATATATGGAAGACGTGGGACGCCATAATGCCGTCGACAAGATCGCAGGCTGGATGTATATCAACGGCATTACGGCAGCTGACAAGGTACTCTATACAACCGGCCGCCTGACATCCGAGATGGTGATCAAGACTTCCCTGATGGGCATTCCGACGTTGATCAGCCGGTCCGGCTTCACCGCCTGGGGCGTGGATATTGCCCGTCAGGTCGGGCTGACCCTGATCGGGCGGATGCGAGGCAAGAAGTTCACCTGCCTCAGTGGCCAGCACCGACTGGTGTTCGACCAGGACCTTTCACAGGTGCCGGATGAAGACAAAAAAATGCGTCGAAAAGGGGCTGAACATGAGTAAGTGCGCCGTCATCCTGGCCGGCGGCCAGGCCAACCGCATGGGCGGTGTTGATAAAGGCCGGTTGATGCTGGGCGATCAGTCCCTGATCCAACGGGTTATCGGCCGAATTACGCCGCAGGTAGACGCTGTGGTGCTAAATGCCAATGGCGACCTGGGCCGCTTCGATGATCTGGGCTTGCCCGTGGTCGCCGACTCCATACCGGATTACGCCGGGCCCCTGGCCGGCATTCTGGCAGGCATGGACTGGGCCGCTGAACAGGGCCATGACTGGCTGTTCAGCGTGGCGGCAGACACGCCGTCATTTCCCCTCGACCTGGTCGAACGCCTGTCCGGCATCGACGCTCCGGTGGTACTGGCGGCAACTCCGGACCCGGAGCGTGGCCGGATACCCCAGCCAACCTTTGGCCGCTGGGATGTTTCGCTGCGGAACGACCTGAGGGCGGCGCTGAACGACGGCGTACGCAAAATCCGCCAGTGGACGCTGGCCCATGGTGAGTCGCTGGTAATGTTCGATGAGGTCGACTTTTTCAACATCAATACACCGGAAGACCTGGCCTGGGCGGAGCAGCACCTGAAATGAACGTAATCGGCTTCGTAGGCTGGAAGAATTCTGGCAAGACCACCCTGGCCAGCGCAGTGATTCGAGAGTTGTCCGGTCGGGGACTGGCCGTTAGCTCAATCAAGCACGCCCACCACCTGGTGGACGTCGACCAACCCGGCACCGACAGCTACAAGCACCGGGAGGCCGGCGCACAAGAGGTCATCCTGGCGGGCGGCCAGCGCTTTGCCATCATGCATGAACTCCGGGGCGCCAGGGAGCCAACGCTGGACGAGTTGCTAACCCGGCTGGGCCCCTGCGATTGGGTTGTGGTAGAAGGTTTCAAAACCCACTCTCACCCCAAAATCGAGGTGCACCGAAAGGACAGCACCCGCGCCGCCCTGTATCACGCGAACTCCAGCATCGTTGCCGTCGTGGCAGACTATGCTGCGGACTTCCAAGGCCCGGTTTTCGACATCAACGATGTCTCCGGAATCGCTGACTTTATCCTGAAGCGTGAACCGTCATGAGCAGCAGCGCCAATCAAGAAAGCACCGTAAAACCACTTCGTAACGACTGCTTTGCCCTGCCTCCCGGCGTGAACTGGACGCCGGTCGACGAGGCCCTGGAGCGTTTGCGATCCCGTTTGCACCCGGTGGTGGGCATAGAGCGCGAGGTTCCACTGTCGCATCTGAACGGACGCATACTGGCCGCAGACGTTTTTGCGCCACGGGCCCACCCGCCCAGCAACAATTCCGCGGTTGATGGCTATGCGTTTGCCGGCCCCCTGACCGAAGTGCCTTGCGCACTTCCGCTGGTAGACGGCCGCAGCGCCGCCGGCGAACCCTATAGGGAACAGGTTCCCGATGGCCACGCTATCCGCATCCTCACCGGAGCAGTCATGCCGGCAGGCACAGACACGGTAGTGCTGGAGGAAGACTGCGACGTCATCAATGGCCAGTTGCACCTGAACGGCACACTGAAGGCAGGCGCCAACCGGCGCCTGGCCGGAGAGGATATCCAGGTGCAGGACCGGATTCTCAACGCCGGTACCCGCCTGACCCCCACCCAGATTTCCGTGCTCGCCAGCGTGGGCGTGGAATCCGTTGACGTTTACCAGCGCCTGCGCGTTGGCGTGCTGTCGACCGGCGATGAAGTAAAGCCCGTTGGCGCCCCGGTCACGGACTGGCAGATCTACGATGCCAACCGCCCGATGCTGAGTTCGATGATCACGCAGCTGGGCTATCAACTGGTCGACCTCGGCCATGTGCTGGACCGGCCTGACGCCGTGAAAGAGGCGCTGGAGCGCGGCGCGGAGCAATGCGACCTGATCCTCACCAGCGGTGGCGTTTCTGCCGGGGATGAAGACCACGTGTCGAAAACCCTGAAAGCCCATGGCGAGATCAGCAACTGGCGCATTGCCATCAAGCCGGGCCGCCCCCTGGCGCTGGCCATGTTCAAGGGCACACCCGTGGTGGGCCTGCCGGGTAACCCGGTTGCCGCCTGGGTTTGTGCATTGCGCTTTGGAGCGCCCGCCATGGCCTTGATGGCCGGTGCGGAATGGTTTGAGCCCCAGGGTTATCTCGTGCCGGCCAACTTTTCCAAGAACAAGAAACCGGGGCGCAGCGAGATGTTGCGCGCCCGGGTTCGTGACGGAAAGGTTGAGGTATTCGGTTCCGAAGGCTCCGGTCGGGTCACCGGCCTGGCCTGGTCCGAGGGCATGGTCGAGCTGGACGAAAGCGCCCGGCAGATCGAACCGGGCACCCCGGTAAAGTTCATTCCCTACGGCAGCTTCGGGCTGTAATCAATCGACGCTGCCGTGCACCGCAAAGGCCTCCAGCGAGGCATCCTGCGGGGCCCGGGAGCGGTAGGTTTCCTCCACGCCCAGATCGGTCAGCCGGCGGCTGACCATCAGCAGGGTATTGTCTTCGAAGTCCTCGCACATGGTGCGCATCTGGTCGATTTCTTCGCAGGCCACGGGGTAGGCCGCATCAATATCCGGCGCGCCGTAGATCTCGACAAAGGTTTGCGCCAGGGTCCGGCGTAACTGCTCCAGTTCCGCTTCGGTGATGTTGCACACCCCCACAAAACTGGCCCGGCCACCAGACTCGATGCTGTACCAGCCATTGCTGAAAGCCTGGCGGGCCTTGCCCTTCAGGTCTGCTTCGGTCCAGTTGGAAAACTCGAAGCCGCCGGAAATGGCCCACTCACCACTTAGGGCGGGGTTTTCAAAAACATTGTCATCGGATACGTCCAGCCTCAGGGTTCGTGCCAGCTTCATACATGCTCCGCGAATTCAATCAAGCTCACTGTTTCGGTCATCACACCCTCCCGCAGCAGCATCCGGCCTTTTTCATCCAGCCCGACAAACAGCCCGGGCTTCGGATACTCGATCGTTTTACCCAGGGTGTCGCAGCGGGGCCGCCATTCGTTGTGTACCCGCTCAAACCCGCTGTCCAGGAAGTAGGTCAGCCATAACAGGGTGTGTTTGGACCAGCTTTCCAGCAACGCCATGGGCGTGATATCCACACAGCCTTCCTCGTGCAGGCAGGTTTCATTCGGGTTGGCACCCGGCTCCCCGCCCGCCGGGATAAAAGGCACATCAACGCCAATCACCAGCCAGTTGGGGTGCGCCCCGGGATCTGACACATCCGCCGCAAAGCGCACGCTGCCGCACACGGCACCGTTCACCTTGATGCGATCCGGCCACTGGAAATGCACGGGCACTTCCGGCGGGGCCAGAGCACCCAGGCTCTCGGCCAGGCCAATCTGGGCCACGTAGACGGCCTGAATGGCTTGTTCCAGAGGTGTTTCCGGTGCCAGCACCAGGGCCGCATGCAGCGTGTCGGGGCCCTCCGAGTAGAACACCGTACCCGAATCGACTCCGGCAATCGCCCGGCTGACCGCCTTGGCAAACGGATCCATGTGCCTGGGCACCGCTTCGCCGGTGAGCAACGGCGGAAACTGGGGTGACTGCATCATCGGATGGCCCGGGCGTAGATGTCAGAGGCGATGATTTCATCGGCAATGCGCTGGAAAGCTTTGGCCTGCGGGCTCTCGGGCTTGGAGACCACGATCGGCACACCGCCGTCCGACCCCAGCCGGATATCCAGGTCCAGCGGGATCTCGCCCAGGAAGGGCGCGCCAAGTTTTTCAGCCTCGGCCCGGGCACCGCCGTGCCCGAACGGGTGATGCTCTTTACCGCAACCGTCACAGATAAACGACGCCATGTTCTCGATCAAACCGAACAGCGGCACGTCCATGCGCTGGAACATGTCGATGCCCTTGCGTGCATCCATCAGGGCGATGTCCTGGGGCGTGGAGACCACCACGGCGCCGGCCACAAAGAATTTCTGGCTCAGGGTCATCTGCACGTCACCGGTCCCCGGGGGCAGGTCCACCAGCAGCACGTCCAGCCGGCCCCACTCCACCTGGTTCATCATCTGTTGCAGGGCACCCATCAGCATGGGGCCACGCCAGACGATGGCTTCGTCTTCCGAAGCCATCAAGCCCAGGGACATCAGGGTTACCCCATGATTGCGCAGCGGCAGGATGGTATGGCCATCGGGGCTGGACGGGCGGCCTGAAACACCCAGCATGCGGGGCTGGCTGGGGCCGTAGACGTCGGCATCCAGGAGCCCGACTTTCAGGCCTTTCGAGGCCAGCGCAACCGCCAGGTTCGATGCCACTGTGGACTTGCCCACGCCGCCCTTACCCGAGGCAATGGCAATAATCCGGTCAACGCCTCTCGGGTTCTTGTCCTGCGGCCGCGGCGCGTCGGTGCCAATCAGGTTGTCTTTTCCTACTTCGGTGTATTGAACCATGTTACTTCCCGTTTAGTGTTCAGCTGTCCCGATAGTCGTCACTGGTGCGAACCCGGGGGCGCTCACCGCCCGCCATGGGGGCGTTGTTGCCATGGTACTGGGCCTTGACCCGGCAGTCGTCGCACATTTTGATCAGCTGAACATTATCAGACTTGGTGTACATCCAGTGCTGGTTCTCCAGCTTTTCAACAATCCGGTTAATGGTGCTGGCAACACCAAACGGCTTTCCACACTGGATGCACTCGAAGGGTTCCTCGCCATGCAACGCCCGGGGGCTCAGCGCATCCTTCGACAGATCCAGCCGGGGTTTCAGTGTAATGGCCGTCTCGGGGCAGGTACTCTGGCAGATGCCACACTGGACGCAGGCGTTTTCGGTAAAGCGGACTTCTGGCCGATCAGGGTGATCGCCCAGGGCCCCGGTCGGACACAACGACACACAGGCCAGGCAGAGCGTGCATTTGTCGGAATCAATCTCGATGGCGCCATAGGGTGCGCCGGCCGGCAGCGGAATCGGCGCTTCGATGTTATCTGCCATCGCGTTGGCCGTTACCCGGGTGATATCACGGCGCCCGCCCACCAGCAGCACCGGTTCACTCACCCGCCCGGCGTTGTCGCCGGCGGCGCAGAGTTCGATGGCTTCGATAACCCGGACCCGGCCGGGAGAGTTCCGGGTGCCCGTCAGCATGGCCTGAGCCAGTTCAACTTCCGCTGCAACCGCCCGGCGGTCGATCTCATTGTCCGGCAGGATCAGCACTTCCGCGTAACCGGCACCGAAGGCTGCCATGATTTCGGCATGGCCAACCCGGTCGATGTGCTCCAGGCCGAGCGGGATCAGATCGTCTGCCAGGCCATCGTCGTAACGGGCCAGGTAGGCAATCGCCTCAGCGCCGGCGTCCAGGGTGTGAAACACCAGCCTCGGGGCCTCGCCAGTGTGCTCGCGATAAACCCGGGCCATCACCTCCAGGTTTCGTGTGATGGCTTCGAAGGAGGTCTCGTTCATGGTGATCGCAGAGGTCGGGCAGACCGCCGCGCAGGAGCCGCAACCGGCACAGATATCCGAGTCGATCTGGATATGGTCACCGGCAGAGAAAATGGCCTCGGTGCAGCATACGTCCAGGCAACGGGCACAACCCGGCTGATTGGCCCGGGAATGGGCGCACAGGGATTCTTCCAGCCGGAAGTACACGGTCTTCTCGAACTCGCCCACCAACTCCCTTGCGTTCAGGGCAATGCGCTCAAGCTCCCCGGCCTTGGCCGGGTCGGCCCAGAAATAGCCGTTACGTTTCTCGTGGCTGGGGAATGCCGGGCCCATGCCGCGCAGGTCGATAAAGATGTCACATTCACTGTGGGCGGTGGCTTTCGCCTCGCCGTAACCGGGCTCGCCTCGGCCGGCGGGATTCATCATCTGCAGGCCGGAAAACTCCAGCTTGAAGTTGCCCAGTGCGCCATAGGCACCGGTCAGCTTGCCCTTCGCCACGTCATAGGCCGCCGAGGGCAGTTGTACCGGCCCCGCATCATTAACGATACAGGTAACGCCGAGTTCGTCCTGCACCAGTTCGGCCATGCGTATGGCCTGCTCGGTGGGGCCGACAACGCAGCATACGCCGCTGGAACGGATGGTTTTCACCGGTGCCATGGGCGCCGGTAACTGAGCCGCGGCCATCAGCGCTGCCTGCTTGGCATGGAGGCGTTTCGGATTAGCCTGCGGCGCACTCCATCCGGCGCGATCCCGGATATCGAGGGTGCTCAGGGGCGCGGAATGCTGAATCTCCGCCTGTATATCCTCGCCCAGGCGCTCGAACAGAGCCGCCTGCTGGCCACAGGCAATAAGGACTTCGTTTGCGCCACTCAGGTGCTCCGCAGCGGTTTTCATGTCTGTGCCGCACAGCTGGTCCACCACGATGACCTGCTCGGCTGCCGCGGCCGCCTGCAGTGCCTTCGGATCAAAGCTCTGTGTTTTGTCACAGGTGCATAACAGTAGGGTCTTGTGTGCCGTCATCAGGAATTTGGCTCTTTTCGTTGCTTTTCTGCGTATACAGATTAATTCTGACTTTCGAGCATGCCACAGGCTTTTACGTAAGGACAATTGGATAATTGTTTGTGTCCTGCTAGCTTAGGGCTATGACAAAACGAGAATTCCCATGAGCAGTCGTACAGAGCATTGGAAACGTGAGTTACAGGTGGGGGCCGTTGTACGCCGTACCCCGGGGATAACCCGCTGGGCGAAGGACATCTGGAAGCCCGTGGCGGTGATACCCGGCGCTCCGGAGGCGTTCTGGAAAGAGCTGGTTCGCGAGGGCGAAGTGGTCGATTACCACGCGGGCACGGTCACCATGGAGTTGTTCCGCGCGGATGTGGAGGGCTACCTGGTCTCCCTGAATATGGCCGTGCCTTCCGTCTGGATTGTCATGGACAAGGACCAGACCGGCCAGTCCCCGTCTGGCTGGGTGGTCAGCACTGTTACCGCCAGTGCCCATGAGGCGCTGGATTCCCTGGATAGTGGCGAAAGCATTGTCGAACCGGTTCCGATTCCCGAGTCCCTGGCGGCCTGGATCAAGGAATTTATCGACATGCACTACATCGAGGAGCCCTTCAAGAAACGCCGTCGCAATGAGGTTGCTGTCGACACCGTAGAAGACGGCAAGGGCGACCCCCGGATTCGCCAGGAAAGCGACGTTTACCGCGCCCCCTCCAATATCAAGAAGCCGAGGGTTCACTGATGGCTGAGTCACGTCTTCAGCGCTGGGCGCGCAAAAAGGCCGAAGCGGGCAAACCGGCCGAACCTGTTCCTCCCCAAAGCAATGACCCCGAGCCTTCACCCGAGGAACAGGAGCTCGCCCTCAATGAAGCCCTGCCCGAGCAGGAGGTGCTGGCGAAGTACCACCTGCCCGATCCGGACACCCTTGAACTGGGTGCGGACATCACCGGCTTCATGCGTAAAGAGATTCCGGAATTACTGCGCCGCAAGGCCTTACGGGCACTGTGGAAAACCAACCCGGTACTGGCGGTGCTGGACGGCCTGAATGACTACGATGAAGACTATACAGATGCCGCCCTCGCCACCAAAACCGTAAATACCCTGTATAAGGTGGGACAGGGCATGTTCGATAAGAACGCCCGCCGTGAAGAACAGGGCGACACTCAGATCGAGCCCCAGGCGAGTTCTCCAAACGTGATTCCCCCGGCCCCGAAACAGGCGTCCCCTGTGAGCGCTGACCATGAACCGGCGCCCGACACCCCTGTGACAGCTTCAGCAGCGCCTTATCCGGCCGAGCCGGCCTCTTCTGACACCCAGGAAGAGTGGGAACCACGCTACAGGCCGAGAATGCGTTTCGAATCCTGAAGGCCGGAAGTATCATTGCACCGGATACAGGTTAGGGCTATAACTTACAAATGACTGTCTAAAAGTCGTACAAAACCCGAAGGAAAGAGACTTGTCTGATACCGCTGTACTTCAATGCCCCCGCTCGATCACTGGCGAAGACCGCGCCCGGGCCCAGATCTATCAATTACTGGCTGTATTGTTAAGCAGCCCGCCTTCGGACGAGCTGCTTAAAGGGCTGGCGTCCTTGCAGGGTGACGACACACCTCTGGGTTCCGCCTACAAAAATCTGGCCGCCCTTGCCCAACGTACTACGGCCGTCGACGCCGAGCAGGAGTTCAACAACCTGTTCATTGGCGTGGGCCGGGGTGAGCTGTTGCCCTATGCCAGTTATTACCTGACCGGCTTCCTGAACGAGAAACCGCTGGCCGACCTGCGCACCGACCTGATGGCCCGGGGAGTGAAGGTCAGCGACGACGTGAAAGAACCGGAAGATCACATCGGCACCCTATGCGAAATCATGGCGGGCATTATCACCGGCGAGTTCGCCTGCGACAGCGATGTGTCATCACAGAAAGCTTTTTTTGACGCCCACATGGCAAAGTGGGCGGCGTTGTTTTTTACGGATCTGGAAGAAGCGCAAAGTTCAGTCCTCTACGCTCCGGTCGGCTCGCTGGGTCGGGCCTTCATGGCGGTAGAGGCCGATGCCTTTGCAATTCAATAACCGGGATCTGCCCGATCCCTTAACTCAGGTGGAGGAGTCCGATGGACAACCCGAAGCGTGAAAACAGTCGGCGCCGTTTCCTGCAACTGGCCGCATCCGCAGCACCCGCTGCCGTTGCCATGGCCATTGCACCGAACGCTGCAGCCGGGGTAGCAAAAGAAGCCCCGAAAAGCAGCGGTCTGCGCGACACTGAACACACTCGCAAGTATTTCGAATCGGCTCGCTTTTAAGGATGCGTGAATCATTCAAGGTTGCGTGATGCTCTTGGATGACCACACCTCCGGAAAAACGAGAATAAAAAGAGAGAGGTATGTGACATGTTACGGAAGAAGACCAACGGGGTTGCGAAAGGCCCCCGTGCGGGATCTTTACTTTCATCCCTCGCTGCCAAGACTATGGACCGTCGTAGTTTTCTGGCGGCTTCCGGTGTAACGGTGGGAGGCCTGGCGGCCTTATCACTGACATCGGGCCGGGTTCAGGCTGCAACCCCATCAACCGAAGGTGGGGAAATGGTGCTTAAAAAGTCTGTATGCACCCATTGCTCGGTAGGCTGCACCGTGATTGCCGAGGTACAGAATGGCACCTGGGTAGGCCAGGAGCCCGGCTGGGACAGCCCGTTCAACCTGGGTTCACACTGTGCCAAGGGCGCTTCTGTGCGCGAACACGCCCACGGCGAGCGACGCCTGAAGTACCCCATGAAGATGGTCAATGGCCAGTGGCAGAAGATCTCCTGGGACGACGCGATCAACGAAATCGGCGACAAGATGTTGCAGATTCGCGATGAGAGCGGCCCGGATTCAGTCTACTGGCTGGGCAGCGCGAAGTTCAGCAACGAGCAGGCCTATCTGTTCCGTAAGTTTGCGGCCTACTGGGGCACCAATAACGTCGACCACCAGGCCCGAATCTGCCACTCCACCACCGTCGCCGGTGTAGCCAACACCTGGGGCTACGGTGCGATGACCAACTCGTACAACGACATCCACAATTCCAAGGCCATTTTCATTATCGGGGGCAACCCGGCCGAGGCACACCCGGTATCGCTGCTACACCTGCTGAAAGCCAAGGAAGAGAACAACGCGCCACTTATTGTTTGTGACCCGCGCTTCACCCGCACGGCGGCCCATGCCGACGAATATGTGCGCTTCCGGCCCGGTACCGACGTAGCCCTGGTTTGGGGACTGCTCTGGCACATCTTCGAAAACGGCTGGGAAGACAAGGAATTCATCCGTACCCGCGTATACGGCATGGAGCAGATTCGCGAAGAGGTCAAACGCTGGAACCCAGAGGAAGTCGAGCGGGTAACCGGCACCCCCGGCGCACAGCTGGAACGTGTCGCCCGCACCCTGGTCAATAACCGTCCGGGCACGGTGATCTGGTGTATGGGGGGTACCCAGCACTCCAACGGTAACAACAACACCCGCGCTTACTGCATCCTGCAACTGGCACTGGGCAACATGGGTGTCGCTGGCGGCGGTACCAATATTTTCCGTGGCCACGACAACGTTCAGGGCGCTACCGACCTCGGCGTACTGGCAGATACCCTGCCCGGCTACTATGGCCTGGCGGCTGGTTCATGGGCCCACTGGGCGCGGGTCTGGGAAGAGGACCTGGATTGGCTGAAAGGCCGGTTTGCCACCATGGACAAGAATGGCAAAACCAAGGCCATGATGAACGAGAAGGGCATCCCGGTTTCCCGCTGGATTGATGGCGTCCTGGAAGCCAAGGAAAACCTCGAGCAGCCCGACAACACCCGGGCCATGGTGCTGTGGGGCCACGCGCCCAACTCGCAGACCCGTATGCTCGAAATGAAAGAAGCGATGGAAAAACTGGACCTGCTGGTGGTTGTAGACCCGTTCCCGACCGTGTCAGCCGTGCTGCACGATCGCAAAGACGGTGCCTACCTGCTGCCGGCAACCACCCAGTTCGAAACCCGCGGTTCCGTTACCGCATCGAACCGTTCCCTGCAGTGGCGTGAAAAGGTCATCGAGCCGTTGTTCGACTCCAAGGTCGACCACGAGATCATGAAGCTGTTTTCGGACAAGTTTGGCTTCACAGACCGCATGTTTCGCAATATTGCTATTGAGGGCGACGAACCGGTGGTGGAAGACATCACCCATGAGTTCAACCGTGGCATGTGGACTATCGGCTATACCGGCCAATCGCCCGAGCGCCTGAAGAAACACATGGCCAACCAGCATCACTTCGACAAGACCACCCTGCGTGCCGTCGGTGGGCCTTGCGATGGCGATATCTACGGTCTGCCATGGCCGTGCTGGGGTACGGCGGAAATGAACCACCCGGGAACACCGAACCTGTACGACATGTCGCTACCGGTGTCCAAGGGCGGCCTGACTTTCCGCGCCCGCTTCGGTGTTGAGCATAACGGCAATAACCTGTTGGCTGATGGCGTGTACTCCAAGGATTCCGACATCAAGGACGGCTACCCTGAGTTCACCATGCAGATGCTGATGGACCTGGGCTGGGATAAAGACCTCACAGCCGAGGAACGAGCCAGTATTGAAGCGGTGGCCGGCCCCGCCACCAACTGGAAAACAGACTTGTCTGGCGGCATCCAGCGTGTGGCCATCAAGCACGAGTGCGCGCCCTTTGGTAACGCCAAGGCCCGTGCTATTGTCTGGAACTTCCCGGACCCTGTGCCTCTACACCGTGAACCGCTTTACACCAATCGGCGCGATCTGGTCAAAGATTACCCGACCTACGCCGACAAGACCTTCTGGCGCGTGCCGACCCTGTATGAGTCCATTCAGAAGAAGGATTTCAGCAAGGACTTCCCCATCATTCTGACCTCCGGCCGTCTGGTTGAGTATGAAGGTGGTGGTGACGAGACCCGCTCGAACCCCTGGCTGGCGGAACTGCAGCAGGATATGTTCATCGAAATAAACCCGCGTGATGCCAATAACCTGAACATCCGTGACGGTAAAGACGTCTGGGTTTCCGGCCCGGAGGGCGCGCGCATCAGGGTCAAGGCCATGGTGACCGAAAGGGTTGGCGAAGGTGTTGCCTTCATGCCTTTCCACTTCGGCGGGCACCTGGAAGGAAAGGACCTGAGGGACAAATACCCGAAGGGTTCCGATCCTTACGTACTGGGTGAATCCACTAACACCGTTCAGACATACGGGTACGACTCGGTCACGCAGATGCAAGAGACCAAGTGCACCCTGTGTGCGATCGAACCAGCATAACAAGAGGTGTAGACCATGGCACTTGAAGGACAAGCAAGAGCAAAATTCCTTTGCGACGCCGAGCGCTGCATCGAATGTAATGCCTGCGTAACGGCCTGTAAAAACGAGCACGAAGTCCCCTGGGGCATCAACCGCCGCCGAGTGGTAACCATCGAAGATGGCAAACCGGGTGAGCGCTCGATCTCGGTAGCTTGCATGCACTGTTCAGACGCGCCCTGTATGGCGGTTTGTCCGGTGGACTGCTTCTACCAGACCGAAGACGGCATCGTGCTGCATTCCAAGGACCTGTGTATCGGTTGTGGCTATTGTTTCTACGCCTGCCCGTTCGGTGCGCCCCAGTTCCCGCAAGCGGGCAACTTTGGCAGCCGCGGCAAAATGGACAAATGCACGTTCTGTGCAGGCGGCCCTGAAGAAGACAATTCCGCAGCCGAGTTCACCAAGTACGGCCGCAACCGTATTGCAGAGGGTAAACTGCCGATCTGTGCGGAAATGTGCTCGACCAAGGCCCTGCTTGCCGGTGACGGCAACGAGGTGGCGGACATCTATCGCCAGCGCGTGGTGAACCGTGGTTTCGGTTCCGGCGCCTGGGGATGGGGCACAGCCTACGAGAAGAAAGGTGCATAAGCTGATCTGAACGAAGTTCCGGAGCTCCCCGAGCTCCGGAACTTCTTCAGCCACAACGCCTTCTTGTTGATTCCGCTGGAGTACTCTGATGAACAAACGTCTGTTGGGTGCCGCCGCCCTTGTGCTGGCGTCACTGATATTCAACCCTGCCTGGGCGCAAGAGGGCCCGGAGGTTGACCGCACAGCAACCGGGGGTGCCCAGACCCTCGAAGATATCATGCGCCGCCAGGAGCAGCAGAAACTGGACGACAGTTTCCGGTCCGAAAATCTGGGCAATCCTGAGAAGGCGGCACCAATCACAGAACAGCTGGGAACCCGGGGCGGCGTCTCGGATGCCGACACCTGGCGCGCGATTCGCTATAACCAGATCGACCCCACCGTGCAGTCTCCGGGCCCGGCCAATGGCGTCATGATCCAGGACGGGGGCATCAGTTGGTACAAACTGCGGGAAGGACCCATCATCACCTGGGGCGGTGGTGCCCTGCTGGGGATCATCGTGCTGCTCGTGGTGTTCTACTTTGTGCGTGGCAAAATCATGATTGATGGCGGCCCTGCGGGCACGACCATTGAACGATTCAAAGCCATAGACCGGTTTGGTCACTGGCTGCTGGCCGGCTCGTTCATAGCCCTGGGCGTAACGGGGCTGCTGACCTTGATGGGCCGCAGTTTCCTGATCCCGGTGATCGGGCTCGATGCCTTTTCGACCCTCGCAGTCGGTTCAAAGTGGCTTCACAACAACATTGCCTGGGCATTCATGCTCGGCCTGGTTATGACATTTGTGATGTGGGTAGCGCATAACATACCTGACAAACTAGATTGGCAGTGGATCAAGGCGGGGGGCGGCATCTTCACCAAGGGCCATCCATCGGCCAGGAAATTCAACGCAGGCCAGAAGGTCGTTTTCTGGACCGTGATGCTGCTGGGTGTGTCTGTCTCGCTTTCCGGATTATCCCTGCTGTTCCCGTTCCAGATGCCTCTTTTCGGCGACACCTTCGGTGTCATCAACAGCATTCTGGGCACAGGCCTGCCAACAGAGCTGACACCACACGAGGAAATGCAATATGCCAACATCTGGCATTCGATCGTGGCATTCGTGATGATGCTGGCCATCATCGCCCATATCTATATCGGCACTGTGGGTATGGAAGGCGCATTCGATGCTATGGGCAGTGGCCAGGTTGACCTGGAATGGGCTCGCCAGCACCACGACCTCTGGGTAGAAGAGGAAGAGGCCAAACAAGGCAAAGGAGGATCATCATGAAGGTAATGATTTCCGCATTTGTCGCAGCATTGATCATAGCCTCGCTCGCCCCGGTTGTTCTGAACCAGTTCGGCTGGTCTTCAGCGGAACAGGGCAGCAGTGAGAGTGTACGGCTTGACTGAGCAAACCGAGGTATACCAGATCGACGCCGTCGGTTTGGTATGCCCCCTCCCTATTCTCCGCTTCAAGAAACGCACCCAGGGGTTACCCAGCGGCACCCAGGTCGAGTTCCTGGCCGATGACCCCAGTGGCCGTAAGGACATGCAGGCGCTGTGCGATATCACAGGGCACAGGATTGAATGGATTCGCGAGGAGGAGGCCGGCGTGCTCCGCTATCGGATTTGCCTGGCTTAGAGAGAATGCCTTTGGATTCTTTCTGCAGACTTTCATTTTTCCCAGACCTGAAATGAAAAAACCCCCGGCAGCAACGCTGTCGGGGGTTTTGGTATTAAGAGCCTGACGATGACCTACTCTCACATGGGCGAACCACACTACCATCGGCGCTGGTCTGTTTCACGTCTGAGTTCGGGA
>Ga0208029_1000185_pt1 | contig 43635 bp, 71 predicted proteins | sample MalvireepMed_s12_FD_184242 | JGI IMG/M metagenome (GOLD analysis project Ga0208029, IMG submission 184242) | Marine viral communities from the Global Malaspina Expedition - Malaspina viral metaG DeepMed_s12 (SPAdes) (version 2) | ecosystem: Environmental > Aquatic > Marine > Oceanic | place... | reverse complement strand
AGAAGATGTAGCGTAAGGAGAATAAAATGGCAGCAATAGAATTTAGCGCAAAAGAAATACTAAGTAGAGTAAGACAAGCAGTTCCTGATATTAGAGAAAACTATGTACTTAATTTAATCAATGAAGCATTGGTTGATATGGGTAAATACTCTCTACAAGTAGAAAATGCAAAAACAAATTTATACCATAATCAATTATGGTATGCATTAGATGATGATGAAGCAATAACAGTTAACAAGGTATTCAGATGTGCAATATTAAATTCAGATGGTGAATATATTAAGATTCCTAGATTGTCTAATGGTGAAATTAAACAATTCTATAACGAATCAAGTACAGCTTCAAATACTAATTGGACGGAGATATAATGGCATACATAAGCAGTTCATATACAGACCCAAGCGATACATTTGTATGGTGGATAGAAGGAGATAGATTAGCTATCGCTACTACAGAGGGAGATGGAGACACAACAGAAACAAGTGAATCAAAACTAAAAGCAGTTCAAATAGGTTCAAGCAATGACCAAATTATTGCTGGTTTAGTTATATCTTATTATGCAGAACCAGATGAATTAAGTTCTATAACAGGAACAATAGATTTAGATAATGCTTTACAGCCTGCTTTGATTAACTATGTTAAAGCACAAGCATTGATGGATGCTGCTGCAAGCGCAAAGGACCCAAATTTAGCAATTATAAAATCTAAAGCAGCTGAAAAATGTATGCAAAATTATGAAAGAATTGTTAGAAGATACGGAATGAAAAAGAATGATAAAACAGGAGGTACTAGAGCAGTGCTTCCAGCAGATTTAAGATAATGTTTCGTGGACCAAATGGAGTAGGAAAAGGAGACAAACCAAGAATGGGTATATCTCAAACTGAATGGGCTAAACGTTGGGATAAAATATTTGGTAATAAAAACAAAAAGGTGAAAGGTAAAAAAAGTGGAACTAGGTAAGAATACGAAGCTAACTTTAAAGTTGGAAACGATTGCAAGTGTAATCGTAACTATCGTAATGGTAGTAGGGGTATATTTTTCTTTGTTAGGCGAAATAGCCGAAGCAAAGGAATTACCTGTACCTGAAGTTGGTAGAACAGAATATGATTTAAAGGACCAGATGATTCGTGATACGATTATGAACACACAAGATGATGTAGAAGAAATAAAAGAAGATGTTAAAAATATTGAACGTATGCTGATGAATCAATAGTGAATAACGATTATGAGAGAAAAAATTATATATGGCTTATCCTGTGTGTTAGTTGGCTTATTTTTATGGCCATCGTTATTATTCTCGCAAGATAAGTTAAAGAATTTAGAACAAGTACAACTCTTGAGTCAACAAGGGTGTGTAGTAGTGCAAGTGAATGCTGATTGGAATTTAAGTGCATCAATAGATATTTCTAAATTAACAAATTGTTTTATTGTAGAAGCAAGTATTGACAATAAAGAATATGGTGCAGTATTAGCAGAAGAATGGAATATTAAATCAGTACCAACGATTATTATATTTGAAAAAGGAAAAGAATTACAAAGATTTGAGGCAGGATTAGCATTTCGTTTAGATGAAAAGACTATCTTGTCCAAGATAAAAAAAGAAATTGATGAAATAATGTTAAGGAGATTTCAATGATTGGAAAACTAATAGCAGGAATATTATTAATGAGCTCATTATGTGCTCAGGATTTTTTAAAGTTTAGTACGATTTATGGTGCCTATAATTTAACGAGTCCTTTAACTACAAACCAAACTTATCAAGTAAGTAATGGTCAATTACAAGAACTACAAGAAGAGTTAGAAGACCACGGTTCATTAACCTTTGGAATTAGAAAGTTAGCACGATTTGGTTATGAGAATAAATCAGGAAAATTCTACACAGGAGAAGAAACTGGAATTAATGAAGGTGTAGCCATTGGGAATGGGTTGGCAAAAGGTTGGGAATATGTATTAGAATATTCTAAACATACTCAATTTGGTGAATCATTTGATAATCACGAATATATGTTACGATACTTACATCCTAAGTTTATCTTTAAAGCTAACTATGATGCAATGGGGTTAGAAGACTTAGAATTTGGTGCAGTAGATATGCGATATAGAATTAATAAAGGGAACTGGGACTTTAGTGCAGGAATTGCAGGAAGAAGTCATCCAGCATATTTAGATTTTCTACCAATAGATTTATATTGGGAAGAAAAAGGTATTGATACCAGTGAGTTTTTCCCGTTTTGGATTCTCGCCTGGGATGAAGAAGGTTGGGCAAATGGACCTTATAAAGACGAATGGACAAAACAGTGGACTGCTTTCGGCTATGAATACTGGGATTGGTATTGGACCGATGTAGATGGAACACTCGTTGCGAAAAGTGATGAAGAGTTTTATCAAACAATTTATGGAGATATTGTAGAGGATTACAATGATACATTTGCACGTGGTCTTGGTTATCAGCACGAATTAGCACTATCATTAGGTGTAGATTATTATAAATATACAGATGATAATTGGTTTCACTTATGGGTTACTGCTTATCCCTATAATGAAGGAATGAGTGATTATAGTTTTAACTATGACAATGCTAAATATGGTATGGATTATGATACTGGATTAGTTTTAGGATGGAAACTATCTAATAAGTTTGGAGTCTTTGTCCAAACAAGATATATCAATATGTACGATATACAAAGTTATTCAGCATCTACAGGATTTAATTGGTTAATTTACTAAGGAGGAGTATATGATAGGATTTACAGTAGGATTTATACTTGGATTTGTAACACATTATGCATGGTGCAAATGGGGAAACAAATGTGATTGTAAAGATATTTGGAACAGAGTTAAGAAATGAATATTAAAGATAACATATTCTATAATAAAGTACTTGGTAAAAATCGTTATTTACTTAGTAAGGATAAATATTCTTGGGTATGGACATATGGCTCTAAAGAGTCTTCTGTTGATAATCTTTGTAAAAATAAAAACAATAGAGAATATTATACATCATTTCGAAGTATGCTACTAAATGTGTTCGAGAAACGCTTTAAAGCTCACATGACGAAGTTTACCTTAAAGGGTGTTCAAAAAGCCCTTAGAGAGGCATATAGGGACATCCTCGATGTCTCTAGCACACTAGACAAGGTTACATGGGGAGTATTAGACCGTGGTGACTATTGTCCAACCTGTGATGGCGAAATGAAGAAAGGTAAGAAACAGTGCCTAAGTTAGACATGATTGGTAATATTATTAGCAAGGTTGCAGATAATATTGATAGGTTTACTCTAGACAAACAAGAGAAAGCTGAACTTATTGCTGAAATTAATAAAGCACAATTAGAAGTAAACAAGGTAGAAGCAGGTCATACATCAATGTTTGTTGCAGGATGGAGACCCTTTACAGGATGGATATGTGCTACTGCACTTGCGTATCACTTTATTCTTCAACCCTTATTAACGTTTGTGTTATATAGTTTTGGAAATGAAATAGTATTACCAACGTTTGATATGGGAACTTTAACAACAATACTTCTTGGTATGCTCGGTCTCGGGGGAATGCGTAGTTTTGAAAAAGTGAAAAGAAGTGCTTAACCATTGAGAAGATACTTCAGAGAAGAAACAAGAAAAACTAACGGTCCTAAAAAAACAAGACAAGGACAAAGTAAACATACGAAATATGGTAGTAAGGTTAGTAAGAAATATTACAAAAAGAAATACAATGGAAGCGGACAAGGTAGGTGATATACACCAACGGTTGGCTAAAATACATCAACATCAAAGGAGAAAAAGAATGGGCAAAACTATAGCAAATTTATTGAAGAAGGTAGTAAAGGAAGAAACGTTGGTTTCTATCTTACTAGTAGTAGGAGACTATTTAGTAGAAATATCTTCTAATAAATTAGATAACAAAGTTTGGGAACAGGTTAAAAAAGCATTGAAGAAAAAGTAGAATGTCTTCTTTGACAAAAGATTTGGAAGGAGTATTTAATAGACTAAATGATAAAGTAAAATCAACCACATCAAATACTATAGAGTATTGGGTGATGGAGTGGGTGTCTTTTTTAACGTATATCTTGACAATGATTATAGGATTAACGTTAATTATAGGGACTGGATTTTTTATCATAACGATTATGGTAATAACATATGTTATAGATTTAGCTTTTAAAGGACTTAAAAAAGCATGGCAAAACAATCATACAATATAAAACGATTTGAATTGGGAGTTAATAATAAAGACTCTCAAAAAGATTTAGCTGATGGATTTTTAGCAGAAGCTACCAATGTTAATGTTGGACACATGGGCAAGATAATAACTTGCGGTCAATTTGCCAACCTTAGCAGTTCATATACATTAACCGATGATGGCAATGCTGGAATAGAAGCTGGATATGGGTTGTATAAATTTAGTAGTGACATAGTGCCTACTAGTGGGGCAGATGGTGGGGAATACTTAGCATATACTTCTCCTAAAGGGGAAGTATTTGTAAGTACTAACAGTTCTTTTGCTAGTGCTGCTCCTATAGATTCCGCAACATTAATTGCATCGGGGAGTGCAACAGATGCTAAACCAGTATATTATTATGCAGAGGGAGGGTTACGTATTGCAGATTCAGATTTCAGTAATACAGGGAATGAACAAATAGCACTGGTTAGAATTGAAAGAACTGATGATGCTCACCCAGATGTATATGCCGCAGCAGTAACAGACCAAATGAAGTTTTATAATGGTGGGTTAGCTGCACCGTTGACTGCAGATTTTGAATCGTTAGCTGCACCAGTAGACGAAGAAGACGGTGTAGAAGACGGTTCTGCTCCATCAACAGGCGGAGCAGAGTTTAGATTAAAAATGGCATCTACTGGAACTGGAAGTAGTAGCACTAGGAGTGATGGTTTGTGGCCAGAAGGTATTTATGCAGTAGGAATTTCTTATGTATATTTTGGTGGACAAGAATCTTTATTACACAATCCTTTTTCTCCTATTACTATTGCAGATGCTCAATACTTTATAGCAAGTATGTCTATTAAAGACGATAGCCTTAGTGCATTCTTACAAGGGATGAGAATTTATGTAAAGAATTATAATAACCCAGATGATGAGTATAGATTATTACTTGATATCAATTTTGAATTAGGTTCAAGAGTATCATTAGCGGATGAGTATGATGTCTTCATAGATAAATCAGGATATGTAGTAACGAATGATACCAACAACCCTGATACTGATGCAACAGCTTACCATATTAAATCTCCTGCACTAGATACTTATTCTACAATTAATGGATTTCTACCAGAAGAAAAAGCAATTACATTTAATGGGGCTGAAGCATACGCATACAAAACAGCAGTTGTTGCAAATCAAAGAGCATTTGTAGGGAACATATTATATCCTAATGATGAAGGGGTTGTAAAGGAAATGGGAGACAGGATACAATATACTCCTGTTAGAAAATACGATACTTTCCCACAAACTTATTATATAGATGTTGGTACCAATGATGGAGATAAGATTGTTAAACTAATAGAGTTTCAAGATAGGTTATTTGTATTTAAGGAAAACAAACTATTCGTTATTAATATTGCATCGGGTTCTGATGCTGGTTGGTATATAGAAGGAGAGTTTGAGAATAGAGGCATTAGTCATCCTGCTGCTGTAGCTAAATCAGATTTAGGATTAGTATGGGTAAATGAGTATGGAATGTTTAGTTTTGCAGACACTATAAATAAATTAAGTACAGCTATAGACGAAGATACTTGGGCAACAAATATAGTTGGTACAAGCTGTGCAGTTGGATTTATACCAAAGAAAAATCAAATCATTGTAATAGGAGATTGTAATTCTACCGATAGTAAAGGCTATCTATATGACATAGCAACAAAATCTTTTGCTAATATAAATGATACAAATGTTTTAGTAAGTAAGAAAACAACCAACCTTGTTCCATATAACCAAGAATTAGTATGTATGGAATTTACTACAGATGCTAGTAGTGATGTATATACCGTGAAACGATATGATACAGATGCCAAATCACAGACAGTAGATATACAAACTCCAGAGTTTGATTTAGGAGAACCGTCTGTAGATAAAAAGTTTTATTCAGTGTACATGACACATAAGAATGGAAATAACTTAGTTCTCACTGGAGGGTTTGAAGGAGCTGCTGCAACAACAGATATATTTGATTCTAATTCGTTGACCACTAATAGCACAATGACTGTTACAAAGTTTGAAGTAGCTAGTGGATATAGAACTAAAAAGAAATCTTTACAATTAAAGATAGCTGGAACAGCAGAAGCAGATTTTGAATTACAAGATATGAGTATAATATTTAGGTCAAGGGGGGTACGATAATGGCACTAATTAAAGGAAGAGCCGTAGCTGGAACAAGTAAGCAGGTTAAACGTGGACCTGTATCAATACAGCAAATGAAGAACGGAGAAGAAATACTGCAGTACCACAAAGGAAGATTAAAAGTTATAAGAAAAGAGTTTGGAAAAATATTTGAATTAGAATTTAGCAGTCCAGAAATAAAAGAATTAAAAACATTTGCAAAGTATTCTGATATAAAAAAACCAGCAAGAGATGCTATTAAGATATTTTCTGGTGGGGTTAGAGCTGGTACTGGTAAAAATTTCTATGGTTCTGTTCCTCCTGCTGGAGATTCAGATGTAAAAGTAGGAGAATTTGAAGTTGCTCCAGATGGAGAAAGCTTAATTTTAAAATAATATGAATAATAACACACATATTAATAGGGTCTTTACAACCGTTGTTCTTGACTTGGCCGAGGAGAAATTTGTAAATTTAACCCAAACATTCTTTAAGAAAAAAGAAGGAGAATATCTAGATGTCTTTTAATCCTAGAGTCCATAAACAGAATAATATTAAATATAGCACAGCTCATACGAATGCTCTTCTTAATTTAGCACAAACACAATCAGCTGAGACTATCATACTTGAGAATATGCTTCAATCAAGATTGGACAAAATTGAGAAAGCTAAAAAGAAATCTAAAAAATTTGGAAGATGGTCAAAAATTTTAAGCAAAATTATTCCAGGGAAAATAGATGATGCTATATTTGGCCTTGCAGATGCAGCAAATAAAGATAGGTTAAGGGCTAAAGCTTATGGGGGTATTGACCAAAACAAAGTAACTTTATTAAAAGATGCTGCAAGAGAGGTTGATTCACAAGCTAGAAAATTCTCAAGAGAGCTAATGAAAGATATGAAGTTCTCTGCGAGTATGAAAAAATTAGTATCTGAAAAGATGTTGTCTCAACTTGCAGAACTTCCTGAAATTAAAGCCCTTAAAGAATCCTTTAATGACCTATCGATTGTAGAAAGGTTAAAGCCTAAGAACTTAATAGACTTTGTAAAAGGTTCAGGTAAAATTACAGGACAGTTTATGAAAAATCCTGTAAAGTGGATGAAACGATATGAGAAAGACTCAGTGACTGGAGAACTATTATTTAAAGGAACATTAGATTATAAAAAATATTTAGATGCAACAACTTTTGACGAAAAGAATAAATGGTACACAAGCTATGAAAGAAAGCGTAAAGAAGCTGGATTGTCTAGTGATTTATTTCTTCAGGGAAAAGGGTATGATTCTGGAGGGTTATCTTATACATCATTTTCAGAAGTAGAAGAACCATTAGGAGAAAATTTTATGATAGAGGAAACTCCTCTAGATACGTTTGAACCTTGGGAAGCTCCAGCTCCTAGGACAGCATTAGATGTTATTAATGAAGAAGCTGAAATTTCAGACTTAATGATAGATGGTTCTTTATTAGAAGATATTAAAGTAGCGACTCCTGCTCCTACTAGACCAGGTTTAGAATTTGCTAGAGAGATTGAAGGTATGGAAGGAGATTTACCAATAGACAAAACAGCTCCTTTAGATATGTTTAAACCTTTGGATGAATCACCTGCTAAACCTATACCACTTCAACCTGATAGACCAGAGATAGCACTAGCACAAGAAGAAGAAGATTATGGATTACCTACAGATATAAACTTAGGACTACAAACCCCGATTGGTGGTGATGTATATGGTACATCTTATATGAATGATGAAATGGAATCACAAGGGGTTTATAACCAAACAAATCCACAAGAAGAATTTGATAGTTGGAATAGAAGAAAAAAATTTATGAGACCAAATCCTAATATGTTTCAAAGAGGTAGAAGATAATGCCTTCAAATCTAAATAGTTTATTAGCACTCGGTAGTCTTCAAGGACCAAACTTTAAAAAGAAAAAGAAAAAACCTGAACCTTTGTTTAAAGAATCTTTTGATATGATAAAACCTATTAATATAGACTTATCAAATAATGTAGGAGTGAATAGCTTTGGACAACCATTACAACAACAACCTTCATTAAACATACAGACACCTTCACAGATGTCAACATCATTACAGTTAGATGCTATTGGTGGACAAACACAAGATTTTACACAAGGGTTTACACAAGGAAAGTTTGGACCAGAAGATACATTAGGAGGAGCAACTGGTGGAGGATTCTATGGGGAGATTGACCCGAACGAAGGAGCTGGTACAGGGACAACTACAGGAACAGGAGATACCACTGGTACTGGAGTAGGTGGAGGCACCATGTTTGGTGCTGATGTTTATAGCCCTTACAAAACATCAAGAGAAAGTTTATTTGAATCTTTCTATGGTGGATTACAAGACCCTTGGAAAAGTCAAATTACTTCAGCAACAGCAGAAGGTAGTGAGGGCGGTATAAGATTATCAATGAAAGAATTAGCAGATTTAGCAGGATTTGATACAAGTAAATTAACTGCTGCCGACTATGAAGCTTTAAAAGTAGGAGGTCTTGGAAGGTTTGCAAACTATATGGAAGGCACAGGAGAAAAATTAGAAAACCTACAAGGATATCGTAGTATGTTATTAGACCAAGCAACAGCAGAAGGAACTTATCAAGTAGGTGGATTATTAGGAATGGCAGAAGAAGAATCCGTCTCTGGCCTTCAATCAGGTAGAAAGGCAGGAAGAGGGAGAGAAGCTCGTAAATCATTAAGAGATGCAATGCAGATGCAGTTGCTAGGTGGAGAAGAAGCCTATCAATCAGAACTTGAAGGATTAAGAGGTGAAGTAGTTAGTGGATTAAAAGAAGGATTAGCTGGTATTGCAGACAAAGTAATTGGATTACACACAGATATGGGAACAAAGTTAAAGGATTATTCATATCAGTTTGGAGGAGATACAGGTACAGGTGCAGGTACAGGCGTAGGTACAGGTTATCAAGTAGCTAACCCTTCTCAGTATAATCAAATCTATTCTCTGTATGATATAGAATCACAAGATATGCAGTCAATACAGTCATGGATTAATGAACAATTTACAACGGCTGGTGCTTGGCCAACCTTATCACAGGTTGAAAGTTACATTCAGAATTTAGGGTATGGACAAGACGAAGAGGGAGGATACTAAAATGCCACGGAATCCACTAGAAGGACTATCAAGATATATTAATGTTGATTATCGTGAACCAGACGAGAGTGTTGTAGACTCTATCTTTGGTACTTATGCTGAAAGAATGGACCGTGATATTACTAAAGCTAATCTTCAATTAGAAAGAGATAGGTTAAAATATAATGCTGACTTAGCAGAACAGAAATATCAGCAAGGTCGTACAGACAGAGCAAGACAAAACCTTGTCAATGATATACAAGGGACATGGACTTCAATGAAAGACAAACCATATTGGATGATAGAGAATCAACTAAGTGGAATAGGTAGTGCATATGTTGATATTCTTGGTCAAGACGATGTAAACAGTATTATGTCAAGACATAATGAGTTAGAAGAAGGTAAGCGTGATGGGTACGGTGCAGCTTCTAAAAATAATTATGAAATTATACAAACATTAGGTAACCAAGGAGAGATTACAACAGCAAAAGGATTAATAGACCTTGATAATAAGTTTGTTTTTAGTGCAGACCAAGGAGGGGTATATAACTCTGCAAGAAATATAAGAGCAAAAACAGTACTGACATCCGATAGGGATATGGCCCTAGCTTGGGATGAGGTTTCTATGAACCACAACAGTTATGACAAAGCCTATCCAAAACAGTTAGTTATAAAAGCACAAATAGAAAAAGATTTAGGAATCCATAAATCTTCAAGTGAAGACGATAAGGTTCAAAAACAAACAGCTCTTTTGGAACTTGAAAAAGTTGATTCTATAGAAGAAACTACAAAGTGGAAACAATTAGAAGGAATAGAAGCTTGGGAAAAAGAAGCTACTCAAGTAAAGTTAGCATATAAAAGATACCAAGAGAACCCTTGGCTCTTTATTAAAGAAACTTACAAAGAACCTGAAGTTAATGCAGCATTAGACAATCCTTTGTTTAACCCTGAATATTTTGCACAGACAAATGTAATGACATCTGATGATATAGTAAATGGAGCATTGGGGGTAGTAGACAATTTATCATCATCAATACAAGCAACACCATTAGATACAACATCAGTAGATTCTGTGGTAAATGTATTAGAGAATATACCTGCATACGGCGATGATTTCTCTTCTTACCAAGAATCGATGCCACAATATGGTGCAGATGCAATGAAATTATCAGACTTTGTTAGAGGTCCAGATACTGAAGACCCATTTGTAAGGACAAATATACTTAATACAGACATACTTAATGATGTATCTGATATAGCTGCAGGGAATAAAACAACAGACGATGTAGTGAATCAAAAATTAGAATCATTAACATTAACATCAAGTGGGGAAGATTCTTTATCATATGATTTTGATGAAGCTTCTGTTGATGAAACAAATTTTAAAGATGTTCTTCCATCTTATCTTACTGACCAAGGAGAAATTCCTGCGGAAGATTTCAAAATAGAAATGCAAGAAGGAGAGATTTTTGATGTTCAGTATTTAAGTGAAGGACTCCCAAAAGAAAGCTTTCAAACATCAGATAAGGTAGCTTTAACAGAGACCGACTTTTATAAAACACAATTAGAAAAAATGCCTACCGTAGAAGAGATGCTTTCTGGACAAGAATTATTCTCGGCTAAAGAATTTATGATGAGACATCGTAAAAACTATCTCAATGATTTAGCATCATTAGACAAACTTAATGAGGAAGGAAAAATTGGCAGTATATCATATCATCAATTAAGAAATCAAATACTTTCATTATCCAGAGAACTTAGCAAAAGAATAAATAAGGTTCACGATACAGTTACAGGTGAGTGGAAGTTTGATAAAAACTTACAAAGATACGTAAGACCGAAAGGGACTTAACGTGCCACGACACAACCCCCTATTACAGAAAAGTAAATACCAATCTACTTTACCACAGTATGAAAACTCTCCACAGGTAAATTATAAACCTGTAGAAACTCCAAACGACACGCCTTACTTTCATATCTTAATGCCTAATTGGTGGGGAGATGTTCTTAAAGAAGGGTACAGTACCTCTTTATGGGCGAATGCTGTAGACCTTACAGCTAAGACAGCAGTAGAAGATGCTTCGGTTAAAAATTGGGGTAGTCGTGCAAATAATGTTGCTCAAACTATTGATAAATATACTCCAGACTTTTTAAGAAAAGCAAATGTATCCGATGATTATAGTGAATACAGTGAAGATATATTGTTTGATATTGGAGCAACCATAGTAAGTATAGGTGTTGATTTTTTACCTATTGCGGCAGCTTCAACTGTATCAGGTGGTACTATAGGGGCTGCAGGAGCTGGGGCAAAAGCATTTAGACTTGGAAAAATTTCAGACAAGATAGTTAAAAGTTTACCAAAGAGTATTAAAGCAATTAAAGAAGGGTTTAAGAAAAAGGGGGTTGGAGATGGAGTCACTAATAAGGTTACTAAATCTTTATATGAAACATTTAGCAATCCAAAGAATTTAATACATTCAGGAAATACATTAGGAATATATGGAGGAGCACACGATATAGTAAATCAAAAACTATATCATGAAGATGGTGCTTCTTGGATGAATAAAATAGACTATGCACAAACAGTAGATTCTTCATTGGCTATGTGGAAATCTGGTGTTGCATTCCCTATTGGTGGTGCTGTTGGAAAACCTTTAGTTGGTGGAGCAGCACAAAAGGTTACCTCTAGATATATCCCTGGCACATCATCTGCTAGAATTTTAGATAAAGTATCAGCAACAACTGGAGAAGTTGTTGGTGGAGGATATGCATTTACCGTACCAGAACATGGACTTCTTCCTCCGATTGATGCTCTTGCTCATTCAATCGGTGTAGTCGGTGGATTAAAAGGAGTACATACTACTCAGAAATCAATGAGAGAAAGAGTAAATAAAATTAATGAAGCATTCAATCCAAAAGTAGATGACTCTATACGAGAACAAGCCCAACAAGAAATAGGAATACTAGTTAGACAGGAAGTGACAGAGAATAATTCTACATGGAGAGCTGATGGAGTAGAGGTATTTGTTGAAGGAATTAATTCTAAAGGGAATGTTAGGTATAGAGCAGCAGATTCAGACCGAATACAGTGGATGAAGGGAGAAAGATTTTTTAATGAATATAAGACAGAAAATATAGACGGAGCACCAGTAGAAATATTAAACAAAAGAATTGTGGAATTGTCAAAAGAACTTGGAGCTTTTAGTCCAGAAGCACAGGCTAAATTATATTATGATGGAGCCGTACCTAAAGTACCAAAAGGTGAAAGCGGTCTTAATCAAATTCCTTTACACCAAAGATACCAACTTGCTAAACGTTTACAAACAAAGAAGATAGGCGAAACAGTAGAGAGAAACTTATCTATAGCAAAAGGGATACCAAAGGATAGGGTACCAATCCTTGGTAGCTTGTTTGATTTCTTAACAATAGGAGCATTAAAAAATACTCCATGGGCAAGGGCTATTTTTACAAGGATGAGAAGCAATGAAGCAAGAATAAAAAACCAAGAAAATGTTTCACCTCTTGCAGTAGATATGTGGAGAAAGTTTAATTCCCTTCCTTCTAGAACACAATCGTGGTTAGGTACACTAGCAAAAAGAAGTGGACTAATACATCACCTTAACAATAAAAATATAAACAAAGAAGCTAGACATGAAATGACAGGAGAACTAGAACGAGGTATTAATGAGAACTCTATCGTGAAATCTGTTGCAGACTCATATAAATATATAGGAGGATTGTTAAGGTCAAAGGGGATTATCCCAAAAGAAGTTCCTTTAAACATACATCATTCCCCTCGTTATATGAGAGACTCTGTTAAAGAATCTTTATATGAATTACAGCGAGAGTTGAGTGTAAAAAATATACGAGTAGAAGGAAAAGATATGTTGCTAGACTTTGTTAGGGATACTAACCGAAACAGTCAAAGCGAACCGCTATCTAAAGCACAGGAACAAGTTATAGCAACTGTACTTAAGGGGTGGTTAAAATCAAATAAATCTGTGGGAGCTACAAAATATGTACAGGAATCTATAAACAAACATACATCAACAAAAGGTGGGGTAAAGAAAATAGATTGGACTAGAGCATTTGAAGAAATAAATACAGAGTTAAACAACTTAAGCAGTAATCCTTTTTATAATTTTACAAAAGGAAGAACAACAAATATTGAATGGAATGTAGAAAAAAATGGTTATGATGTTGATATCTTTCATACTGATGCCCTTGCAAATAAGAACAGATATCTTAAAGATGCTGCTGAAGCATTAGCCGTACAAGAATCTTTCGGGAATAACTATGAAGTATTTAAAAATACATTAGAAACATTAAGGATAGAAGGTAGAGACGCAGACCATCAAACATTGATGGATTTATTTGAAGCTCAAAATGTTTATAAAAAGTTTTGGACACAACCATTAGGTCAAGGATGGGATGCAGTTAGAAGCATAGGGAAAGCAACAGACTACACAATAGAAATGATTAACAATGTTGCTTCTGGATTGTTAGTTTCTTTTGGTTGGGGTCCTATATATAATTGGTTTCAACCTTTAATATCTTATGTACCAACATCAGGATTTCTACCTGCTGTGAAGTCTGGACTTAAAAACCTTACAGCTGAAGGAAGAGCAGAAAAGAAAAAGATTCTTGAAGAGGTGGGACAAAAGTCATTATCAGAACAAGCTATCTTTGAACAGGCATACGGAACATACAGCAATAAAAACTCTTGGCATAGACAGTTTGCTAACTGGGCATCAAAAAGAAGTATACTTACATTAGGAATTAATCCAGAAATTTTACCTGATGGGATAGCAAAAACATTATTAAGAAGAGGGACAATGAAAGGTTCTACTGAAGCGGTACATGAACAAGCTATCTTGGTAGGGTTTGAGGCTATTAATGATTTAATGGTTGTTGCAAAGACTGGTAGAAATCTTTTTGAACGAACACTTTATTCTGAAAAAGTAAAAAAAGAAATGGAAAGAGATACCTTTGGGGAAAAAGAAGTTCAAGGGTCTGAAAGAATAGAACAAAATAAAGCTTTTGCTAGAGAAAAACTCTTACAAGATTTTAATATTACATATACAGGAGGGAAGCTGACAAGGAAACAGGCTGGTGATGGTTCAGTATTCTTTGCAGATAGAACACAGCTAAAAAGAAACCCAGCAAATGAGGCATATTATATGTCACACCCAGCATTTAGAAATTTATTTAGACTTAAATCATTCGTAATCAAACAAACAAAACTAGCACACGATACAGTGACAAAGAGTTTAGCTTATGGAAACACTGCTCCTTTAATAAGATTAGCAATGGCTGGTGCTGCTGGTACACAACTGATAAAATTTCAAAATATGTTAGAAGAAGTATTGTCTGGAAAAGAACAGTTATCAAGGCATGATGAGGACAGTCTTATAGATGGCCTTGCAAGAGTAGGTGCATTTGGTTATATGGGAGATACACTACACGCAGAAGACAAATGGGCTAGTGTAAAATTTCAAGTCACGCCATTAGCATATGCTGTTGGAGAAGATTTAGTAGATGACTTCGTATCTTTTCTATCTGAAGGAAGGTTGTTAGACTTTGATGAACAGATGGACCGATTGCCAGGAGAAGTTTCAAAATATTTTGGTGGACCAACACGTGCATCATTAAGAAGATTTGAAGATTGGAAATCAGAAAGAAATAGATTGGTATATATTAAAGGAAAAAAAGAAGCGGAGTTCTTTAATAGTTGGAGAAGAGCACATAACATGGTCAATGAAAATGATAAGGAAAAAGTACTAGCTGACATACTAAGAGAGGCTAGAGAATGGAACCATGCTTATGGTCACATAGCTCCAATAGCGGATAACCATGAAGAAATCTATGATATGGTTATAAAAAAATCTTTCAGAGAAATAAGAAGAAAAAGAGAAAAAGAAAAAGGACTTAGAAAATAAGAACTAAAACTTTCGTGTCAGTTTAAATTTCCTTTTCTGACTCTTACTCATGTTCTTCCAACAATCAGGTAGCTGAGACACTGGTGCAGTCGTTGAAGCAGCACCGCAATACAATCTTTCAACCCCATCCCATGTGCCTGTATCTCTATTATATCTGCTTTTACCACAGAATGCACAACTCTTGTTAATTTTAGGACATACTTCTATCACATTGAACGACTTTCTAACGAGGATACGGCTGTATGGCCATATCTTTTTCTTTTGGATATAACTATTGGATAAACATACTGACTATCTTAGAGATACATTATAGTACGTCATTCTATCTTTTCGTACTTTTCGTGTAATTCTAAAGCAACAGCGGATAAATAGACACATAAGTCTAATAATTCTTCTATACTTTCCTTGAGATTGTCTCTACTTCCATCAATCGGTACTTGCTCACCATACTTACTTGCACCATTTTTTAATCTTTCTTTGATTAAGTGTAATATCTTATCATTGTTCTTCATTTACAAAATCTTTTAATCCGTAATCATCTTTATTAGAATCTTCATTATTAATTAGTTCTATTCTGTCAAATATTGCGTAATTTTCATCTTCATTCACAAATTCCACTAAACAATCCCAATCGTAATCACGTTCAAGATAAGTGCTATATCCAGAATATATTCTTTTGTCCATAGAATTATACTTATGCTTGTCTATTCCATATCCCCAAACTAAAATACATAAAAACTCTAAATCCATTTTTCTTAGGTGTTTTAATTGTAATATTTCAGAATGTAACTTTTCACTATTTTGATATATTGATTCACAAGATATTCCTTTATGGTCTGCATAAAAAGCTCGTGCTTGTTCGGAATCTGTACTTAATTGATTATACTCTTTTTTAAGTAATTTAATTTCATTTTTTAATTTACTTATATTTTTTAAATATACTTCTTCAAGACCTGTCATCTTTTTTCTCCTATGATTAAGGCTTATTCATCTATAATCCCCATTTAATTTTTTTGGGGTAACTAGTAGCCAACCATTGTATTTGCTTAAATTAACAGTTAAAGGTAATAACAGGATTGGTTACCTGCGACACTCCTTTTGTGCCATTAAATTTAAGTTCATAATGTTACCCCATTAATTTACTGCCAAGTGTAAGGAAACAATAACATAATATGAACATGAAAGAAACACCTGGCAGTATATTTTAAAATGGTATCTTTTCTTCAGATACCGATGTAGTCTTTTTACTAGATGAACTTCGATGAGATTCATATTCTTCTACAGTCTCAAACTTTAGGGATATATAATCATTCCCATTCCTTGCTTTCTTTTCCCACCCAGAGATGTATCCTTCAACACCATTGAACTCTACTGGCCCTGTTGTTTTCCAACAAGGTCTGTTTGGGTTGTCCCCAACATCGTTAAAGAATAAGTTCGCACTGTTTGGTTGTGGTTTCCAATCGCCCATTGTATACTCCTTTATTTTATATGTTCAACAAAATCTGGATTCACTGAAGCTAAATATTCTTCTTCAGATGGTCTTTTTTCTGCTGCTTTCTTTTCTACATTAATTCTTTCTTCTACTTTTATTCTAATATTTCTTAAATCTTTTCTAATCCCATCTTCTAATGGACTGTCATGCGGTTGTCTTGTATACACTTCAATCATGTTCTCAAGTTCTTCAAGCCTAAACTTAAAGGTAATCCGTAGTTTGCTAAAATCCATTTTCATTTACTCTTCCTTTTTTTTAAAAATTGTGTTTTCTTAATTCTCTTTCCAGTCTTCGAATCGTAAGACTTCATTAATTTTTTTCTATATTTTTTAACCAATTCATTGTGCCTTTCAACCGCTGCATCTGATATTATTCCTTTGTCGTACAGTCTCCTATACAGATTAATCAGTGCTCTCATCTCCATTCTCCACCTCTTTCAATAATTTTATCATTAATAAGTATGTTTCCAAATCAATGACCATGAGAGGTTTCGTTCTATCTTTTCTGATAACAACACCCACTTCTTTCTTTTCTGGAAACAGATATGAAGGAATAGACTTTCGCATTTTACATCCATAGTATTTATCCTCAATGAGAATATCTCCTAATGGATGTTGAGCACCACCCCTGTCTCTGTTGTGTGCTTTTAAGCCAAACGATTTAGCCAGATTTACTGACAGTCTTTGAAGTTCGGCTCCCCTTTGCCTGTTCCTTCTCCCTATCTGTTGACGAGTTTTCTTTCTCTTCAATTTTACCCTCTATAAATTCCGTTAATTTCTCTACATCTCCATGCATCTCCAAGAATGAATTAATAAGAAAGTGTAAACCTGAAATCTCATTTCTAACAATGAGAAGTTCCTTTCTATATGAACCTAGAATTTCTACCATGTCCCTATAGGTGAGTTTGTCTTTCTTTTTTTTCATTTTTGTGTCAGCACATTCTCAAAATTTATTGAGCTACTTCTGTTTCTACTACTGGTTCTGTAGTTTCCGTTTCTGTTTCCACTTCCGTTTCCGTTTCCGTTTCCATTACTGGTTCTTCAGCATAAGTTTCCTCTACTGCTGGGGTTTCTACTGCTACTAGAGTTTCTTCTTCTGTTGCTGGTGTTTCCACTACAGGTGCAGGAGTTTCCTCCACAGGTGCAGGTGTCTCTACCATTGGTGCTGGTGCTTCAGAAACAACTTCCACATCTGCACCGCTACAAGAAACTAACAGTATACATCCTAAACCAAATAGTAAACCTAATATATTTTTCATTATTAAGTCTCCTTCTTTTTGTTATTTGTTTTCTTACTCTTCTTTACCATTTGTTCTTTATAGTTTCCTAAAAGAACCCTTGATAAAAATTTACATGACTCATTAAACGTCATTTGAACTCCTTTGTTTTATTTCTTTAAAAGTTTCTTCGTATTTTTCATACTTAAAATATTTTCTACACCACCAATTACAACTGCTATTCATAACAGAATATAACATATTATGTAAGCCTTTCTTATTCTGTGCTATCGAATATTTTAATTTGGCTCTCTTCATTCTTGCTCCATTCTGATAGTGCAAGTCCAACTTGACTACCAAAACCTCTGTTAAAAGCAAACCCCCTAGAACGAACAGCATCTATAGTTGAGTGATAAGTAATCCCTGTTAGCTTATCTTTAACCTTTATCTTAGTTGCTCCTAGTTCCTCTGCCTTTGATAGAGCCAATTCATCAAAAGCTATTGCAGGAGGTGTTCGTAAGAAGTGTTTTGAAGAGTCAACAATTTTATGTAATGTGTCCCCCTCGACATTCCCTATTACTTTTTTTCCTAGTCTTACTACTTTATTTTTCACATACCAACTTAATCATTTCAATTAATGAAACCAAAAGAAAACTTTTATTTTCTCTTAAAATTTGTTTTTTTATGGTTTATATCTCACTTAATCCACCAACCATTCCCATTTTTTCTAAAGGTTTTGTTCCTATCTTTAATATACTTTGGGTCTTTCAAGCTCTTGTAAGGGAACTCTCTTGGACTTAAAGCATAGATAGGATTTCTGTTCTTATCATACTCTTTACGAGAAGACTTCATCTACTTCCTCTGGAGTAATCCCTGGATTCTTCTCTTCAATCTTTTCCTCTAATCTCTTCTTGTATGCTTCAACATTCTTAGCATTTATAGAGCCAGTTTCAAGTCCTTCTTTAACTTGTCCAGACACAGTGGCATCGCCAAGTTCCTTTAACATCCCACGAAGAATAACCTCGTCTGTCTGTGATACAGGATTCGTGTTCACTTTCTTTGTAGGTTTCTTTGCAGGTGTTGGTTTAGGTACAGGTGTTTCCTCTACCTTTATTGTAGCAACATCATTGTCTTCATCACTGGCAATCCCAACAAATGCGGACAAACTATATCTTCTAAAGTATGTAATCGCAGCACCAACTGACTGATATATGTTCATCTGTTTAGAGTCTACAATAGGAGATTTAACTACACTAGTAATCCATTCCCCTGATGTGTGCATATATATCGTCTGTACTCCTATCTCACCGTCATTGCCTACTGGCATCTGGACAAATGATAGTCCATACTTTGTTAGTAAAGGTCTTAAGTATTTAACTAATGTATCATAAGATGTATACTTATACCCATACCCTTCACTATCTTTACCAATGTCTTTAATCTCTTGTTGTACTTTAACTTGTGCACTAGCAAGATTCTTAATTGATTCAGACATCGCTGATTGTTCTATATTTATTTTCATTTTTTTCTCCATTTACTTATGCCCTTTAAACCACCACCGCAGTGGTCATAAAACTGACAATATTTTACATTACATTCCCACTCATAAGCTGGTGCTATACCAAGCTCAACCTTGGGAACTCCTATTTTAAATCGTTCATTTACATCTTCCCAATAGCTGTAAGCCTTATCAATAAAAGACGTAGGGACATTAACCTCTCTCATTAAAGAGGTGTCCTTATTATAATATAACAGTGCAAGTTTCTTTAACTTGATATCATACTTGTTCTGATACCAGTATGCATAGGTTCCTAATTGTAATGCATAATTCTCTGCTGGTTCAGGGTCTTTTGTTCTACCAAATAAGAACTTCCACTTAAAACTATTGCAAGTTTTTATGTCATACATCGCATCATCATCTACAATACAGATATCAAAGAAACCCCTGACATTTATATCTTTCATTTTTATTTCTTTCTCTATAAGAATGTCAACTTTTTTCTTCTTTGCGTGTAGCATTAGTGCATCTTGTATATCTCCGTGCACCAAGTCTCCTAACCTAAATAGTCTCATTGTATTATTATCTATGCCTGAACCTTCAATTTGTTCCACACTATTATAATATATTTTTCTCATACACATACCGCTAGACGAAGCATGGAACCAATGTTCCTTTCCCTTATACCTTTTTGTCTGGTTTTTTTCGTTTAGCTTCTGTAAATAAGCAGCATATATATCTTTAATATTAAGCACTACCTTCTCCTAATAAAAAGATATCATCGTTATCTTTAAATTTTAATTTATTCATACGACATACTTTCTTGACACATTCTTTTACAATAGACATGAACCTATTGCCTTTAGTATCTATCTTGTTATTCATCATAATAATTTCAAACTCTAATAGATTAATTACTTCTCGGCATATTTCATTTGATTGGGTTTCTTTCATTGTGTCAAACTCTTCAATGTATGCTCCCAAGTCCTCTTTGTCAAGCGGTATTATTACCGCATATTGTCCAAGCTTTTCTATGTCTGCTCTGTATTTTGCTTCAATACTTTCTACTTTATAATCTCTCATACTTCCCCTTTCTTTCTCATATCTCTCCATCTCTCGTTTTCTATGACATCTTTTAAATTGTCAGGGACTTGATGTTTCTCTTTCTCTCGTTCTCTATGACAAGATTCACAGATTGCTTCATTGTCATTATCAACAATATAGCAACTCTCAAAAGCTATACTCTTTCCACAAGAACACTTCATAATGAAACACCATTCTCTTCTATTTTATCTATTCGCAAATGAAATCCACCACTCTTATTTACTGGGGGAATATACTTCACTGTCAAAAGATATCCTTCTTTCAACAGAATAGATATATTTTCTTTTAAACCTTTAAAGGCATCATCTACCATTTTATCTTTTTTATTTTTTTCTACCATTTTCACTCCTTTGTTTATATTTATTATTAGTGATACTATTAAGGAAGCCTACCAACTTTCCCTATAGTATACCTTCAAACCTTTTTTCAAAAGTTTTCTAGCTGTTTTAATAAATTTCATATCATGTTCAAAGTAATACCCAGCATCATACTCTTGAGACTGATGTCCCCAAAGGAATCCACCATCACAATCATAGTCTTTATATCTACTGAGAACTGCTTGTTCAAGTTTGTTTATATTTTCACTTGTAAGTTCTAGTGTCCCAAACTCTTTAGGGTATAGGTTTCCATCTACTTCTACCCATTTCTTTTTACTATCCTTACTTGCTTCTTGTTTTGTTTTTTCCAGATATAATCTATGCATAAACTCTTGTAGTCTTGCGTGTTTTCTCCACTCAAATGGTCCAACATTCGTGTAAGAAAAATGCTTATCATCAATATCATAATGATATGTATAGTTTTTTATACCTGCGTACTGGTCTAATCCCATAACTATTTATCTCCTTTCGGAGTCCATTCTCCAACGTCTTCATTATATTCTAAATCATTCGTCATATTATCTCTTGCATAGTCCAAGTTCTTTTCTCGTTCCGCTTCATCTTTAGCATAGTCATCATCTACTTCTTGTTCTTTAGAAGTTATAGCGGTATAACTATGGTCTTTTATATTAAAGTATTTTTTCTTTTGTTCTATCATTTTTAAGTCCTCCATTCCTTGTATCTTTTGTTCAGTTTTTGCAGAAAAATCTCTAGTTCTTGGGCCATCAACAACACTAAAATCAAATCCTATATCAGTTAAAAGTTCTAACCTATAAGGGTGTAGCTTTCCAAGTTTCCAATCTTTCCTTTGTGCCATTACCCACAAAGATAGTCTGTGTAGGTTTTTATCCTTATCAGATATCCACTTCCCCTCACTATCTAATCTATGTGGAAATCTATCTGTTCTAATTTGTGAGGGTATTTCTCCATATCGTTCTATATGTTTAGAGAGTTCTTTATATCTTGTCAGCCATACATTGCTCTGTCTGGACCACATAAAACCCCACTCATTTAACAAGTGAAACTTTTCCATTTGTAAAATTCTTTTATTAAATCTATTGCGTTGTGCTGATACCCATGCGTAAAGTTTTCGTTCAACCTTACCATTAACTTGTTGTGGATATCTACCATGCTTGGCTACAAATTGTTTTAACTTCTCAAATCTATATAGCCAATTACTATTTATCTTTTTTTCTTTTGGTGTATATTTCATACAACCTCCTTTTAATTTCTATTACATATACGAACCCAATCAATAAAGGTTCCCAATTATTATTAAGGCATTGTGTATTGCCTATGTTTATACTCATACACATGGAATAATTTTAATCGGATTTCCATGGTCGCTAGTCGGTATTACATATAATCGTTGCATCCTAGATTTGCACTAGGCGTTATAACCCCAGTCAGCACTTCTGTCCGAACCTTAATATTGTGAGCCTACAATCAGTTGTTAATCATGCCATCCTACTTCACAATCAATCTCCTTTTAATATAGGCTCAATCATATTTCAAATATCTTTTTTTCTTTGGGCTGGGTTTTACCCCAGCCCTGTGTTTATTTATTTAATCCAGTATGAATTACCACACGACTTCCTACAATCCCAAACATCATACATTATTCCGTCTTTTATGCAAGTCAAATGACCAGCAGTAAGAACTATGTATGTGCCTTCGGTCTTGTAATTTTTCAAACGAACCTTTTTGTTATGACCATTCTTCATGGGACTATGTTTTTTCCAGCCTATTGAAATCAGGTATGGTTCGTAAGTCTTTTTAGCATTCGGAAGGTATCCAGTAGTAATTGCTAAATTACACAAATCCGTAAAGACTTTCATATAATCAAGACCTGTTGCGTGTGCTATTGCTCTAATAACACAATCAAAAGTTATGTCTTTTTTATATTTAGTAGAGAAATACTTTTCCCTACCACCAAACGACTTTTTAAATCTTATCATTTAGCCTCCTTATTTTAAGGGTTAACAATTTTAAAATAGCTATCGTAAACATTTCTGCTTACTACTACTTATATGCCACAAACCTAAAAAGGTTCCCAACTATTTTTTTCTCCTTCATAAATACTAGTGGGGGCTTTTAGATATAATTGCTATGCAATAACTAATTAGATATTCTTATTAGTGTCCGCAGACATCATATATAACATTTTCTCTAACTATTTACTACCCTAACAAACACTCTTTCGCAAAGAGTGGCGACAATATCCACCACCCCCAAGTTTTCAAATATAATTTTTAGGGACACCACATCAACGAACTAATATGAAAAGCAGATATAATCAATATACCATTAACCCCTTTTAATGTGGGTTGTATGACATAGTGTCCCTTATTTTTTATTTTTATATGGATTAATTTTGTAAACAATATTTTTTCCATTCATTTTAAATTTTTCAGCTTGGTTGTTTCTATTTTGCAACACCCAATCTAAAATAATAGCATTCACATTAACAGACATTGTATCTGTGGTTCTTACGCCTAATTTTCTAGCAAGTTTACCTGCATAACTTATTGCATTCTTAAGTTCTTTTTCTTTAAAGTATCCTTGATAATCTTCTCTAAATAATTCAAGTGCATTGGTAATTTTTCTATCAATTTCCATAAAATCTTCTTTTGAGAAATCATAATTTCTTTTATTGTGTCTTGAATAGAAATTTTTAAAACTTCTAATTACCTGACTTGCTCTATCAATCCTTTTATTAGCGATATATAAAAAATTGTCTTTCTTGCCAAGCGGATTATCCACATCTTTAATCACATCTCTATTTTCGTGATGAATGTCTTTAAATACTTTTTCTAACTCTTTAATCAAAGTATCTTTTTTCCTATACCTATCAGTCCATGTTGTTTTACTCATTTTTTCTCCAATTTATGTGGACTATCAAACTCGTGTTTGTCATCTTCTTCTAAACATTCATCGCAAACAAACATTGTATTTTCAATGTCATAGTTAGTGCTTCCAGTAAAAGCACTATCTGTTTGTGGTAATTGTTCTTGACACTCAATACAATGTATTTCTTTTATTTCTTTATATATCATTTTTTCTCCTTAGTTTCTTTTAAAGAAACACTTGCTAAGTCGCCACAATCTTCACAAAAGTCGCATTCTTCATTTGGTAAATCTAAACTCTTTGCGTATAAATAATAGTCGCCTTCTTCTTCCGATTTCATAGAGTTGGAATAAACGAAACAACAAGTTATTATTTCATCACTACCACAATCATCACAAACCCATATCTCTTTACTCATTTTTTCTTTACTCATATTATCTCCTTATTCTTTCTCTCTCCAATCTCTATTTGAAACAAAGATATGACTATACATTACTTTGATAATGTTTTTCATGTCTTGTTCATCTCGTAGTGGCCAACATTGTGTCCAACATTTATTCAGTCTTACTTTATACAGACTATCGCCCATACTTGCAAGTTCTAAACTATAATCAGTTAGATTTTCTATTCTTTTATCTTGACTTAGTTTATCTTGCAGTCCAATGTTTAAAAGATATTGTAGTTCTAAGGTTCTGTCTTTTTCTTTGACACCTTCATATCTTTTCCCATTGATAATCGTATCTACTGAGTTCTCTTTCATTAAGTTATCAAACATGTCTAATTTCATTTCTCCTCCTTGTTCACATTGATTTCTACTCTATCGTTTATAGACAAATCAACCAGACATATTGGATAACTTTCATTATCTACAAATATTCTAACTTCTTCGTTTTTATCTATGTCTTTTAATATTCCTATTAGTTCATCTACTTTCATTTTTCCTCCATTGTAATTTCTACTCTATCATCTACACCTAAAATAGTTTCTAATGTTAAACTTTCTAAATTGTAATCTTTTAATAAATATAAAACTACTTCCTTGTTTTTATCTAACTTGTTTAAGGTATTAATTAATCTTTTTACTTTCATTTTTCCTCCAGTATTTTTATTGCTTTTTTAATTTCGTATGTAGCTTCTACATTATTTTCTAATCGTTCTAATAAATCTTTTAATATCCAAATAACATCTACTATATTGGAATAAGGGTAAGTTATTTTAGTCATTTTTCCTCCAATTTTATCTTTTGAACATCAAGTAATAATTCGTCTATATTTAACTCTCTGTTACTTATTGCTGTTGCTATTTGTTCTCTTCTTTTTTCGTTCATTAGTTATCCTTTTGTTTATATTACTTTCACACTCGTGGGAATTGTCAAATTTGTCAAGGTGTTCCCAAGTGTTTGATTTATCATATTCATCTGCTTTTTCTTTAACACTTTTCCAATCTGTATTTTCCATTTATTCTCCTTTTGTTTCTATTACTCTAACTACTGAAACTAAATTAAGTTCCCAACTATTCAACTCCTATTAAAATTACTTCGCCATTAAGTTCATAACCACTCTGTCCTTTGTTAGCAACTTCAACTCTATCTATCCAATAATTTTCCATGTTGTAATTAGGATTATCAGTATTGTCTTCTAATACTCTAACACTTAGAGTTTTATCTTCTATCTTATTGAGTTCATTTATTAATTCTTTTACTGTCATTTTTCCTCCAACTTTTTAAGTCTTTCTAAATGATTTTGATTTTGTCTAACACTTTTAAATATTGATTTTATTTCAAAACCAAAATCTACCCAACCCTCATCATTTATCCCATTAGAACAAATAACATGTGGACTTCCTAAATTAATATCATATTCATCTGTCCACTCTGCCCCTATAACATAAAATCCTATTGGATTATCGTCATCAACATTTTTTAGTATTTCTTTTAATTCTTTTGCTTTCATATTTATACTCTCCATTTTGTTCGTTCTATTTACTCTAACATCAGAAACTAATAAAAGTTCCCAATTATTTTATTGAGATAGTTCTTTTATTTGTTCATCTAATAAAACTTTAATATCTAATAATGTATCTAATTCAAAAACATCTCTTATTAAATATTTAGTATTAAATATACTATTAATTAAATATTGTCCTTTGTCTGTTAGTTCGTTTTCATCAAAAATTGGTAAACCCTCTAAGAAATTAAAAGATTTCTGATTTTTAATTAGTTCTTTATGCAGACTTTGATAATGTTTTTCACTCATTTTATACTCACTTTCTTTGTTGTTATATTCTTAAACCTAAATAGCGTTGGCACAGTTAATCCAAACTTTAAAATGAGCATACTCTTACACGCAAGTCCTTATTGTTGAACATATGTCAATTCCTTTTAAATAGCCCTTTTACTATAACGCAAACCTATTACGAGTTATTACTATTTAAGTTTAATTTTAAGTCATTTTTATTAGGTAGTGAACAACTAACGAAGAAAAAGTAATTACTCAATTTCCTTTTAGCGTCTTTTCTCATTTAAAGCAGTTTTAATCTTGCAAGTTTCTTAAAATTGAGGCCTTTAATCCAAACTAATGTCTTCAAAACCTTTCTTATATAAATGAATTCACTACCTAATTTTTCAAATATCTTTTCTATTTACTCTAACATCCTACACTTTAAAAGGTTCCCAACTATTTTATTTTGTCTTAAAATAGTTTCATATCTTTTCCAAAGAACCTCAAACAACTATCAATTTCGTCTACGAATTGATAATCGTATGGATTATCCCAATCAAGTTCGTCTAATAGTTTAGAGGCCTCTGTTCGTGCCTCACTTACTTTCTTATCAACAACCTCGTTAAGTGCTTCAATTTTTTGAATTAATTCACTAACTCTTTCTTGTTGTTTTTTGCTTAACTCTTTGTAGGGTTTTAGCTTTTTATCTTTTTTCATTAGATTATTTCCTTTTTTAATTTAATTTTAAAATAACTATCGTAAGCATTTTTGTGCTTACTACTACTTATATGCTCTACACTTTAAAAGGTTCCCAACTATTTTAAAAAACTTTATTTTTATGACGACAAATAAAATAAATGGGAACAAAATAATTTTTAATACATATAATAAGGGTAAAACAATTTAAGGAATAAAAAAAATGACAAAAAAACACTTTGAAAAAATGGCAAAATTAATTAAAAATAATACAAGTATTTATGTTGATAGAAAAAATAATATTACAGAAAATCAAATAGAATACAATGATTTTATAAATGATTTAATAGAATACTTTGAACAAGAAAATATTAATTTTAATAAAGATAAATTTATTAAAGCCTTAGGTAATTTATCTTTATTAAATAAGGATAATATTGAAACAAATAATATTATTATAGACGATATACAAAATAAATGGGAACCTTTTTAATTATAGGTAGTAAGAGTAGATGTAAAACAATTTAAGGAATAAAAAAAATGACTAATAAAAATATTACGATTGAACACATTGACACAAACAGAACTATAAAAGAAATATTTGAAAACATGTTTAAACAATTCCCAAGTGCAAAACATAATATTTATATGTATATGCACAGCGACAAAAAGCATGACTACTTTAAAGATAAATTTACTAAAGAATATATTAGAGCAATAAAATAAATATGGGAACTTTATTTGTTATAGGTAGTAAGATAAGGGTAAAACAATTTAAATAAGGAATAAATAATATGATATTAATTAAAGAATATGAAAAAAATAAAAAAGCAATAAATAGAGAAATATTTATAAAAATATTAAAAGATTATAAAGACGCTCTAAATGAAATTAATACAATTCAAAAACTATTATTATTAAATAAAGAATTGGAAACTATATTAAATGAACATCTACCTAAACATTTTAAAGTAAAAGACTTGACAACTTTAACAAAAATATTATAAATAAATGGGAACTTTTATAATTATAGGTAGTAAGATAAGCATGAAACCAATTAATATAAGGAACTAATAATATGATTATGACATTAACAGAGCACGATTTTATAAACTTAACGAATGAATTTTCACAGCATAAAGATAATTTCTCTTATGAGGGTAAAAAAGCACTCTTCAATTATCTTGAAGAACTTGAAGAAGAAGATTTTCAGATAGAGTTTGATTATATTTCTTTGTGTTGTGATTATTCAGAATATGATAATTTAGATGATTTATTTGAAGCTTATGATTTATCGCTTCTTATGATAAAGAACAAAACAGAAGTAATTGAATTTTATAAATATGACTTAGATAATTTTAAAACTAATGATTATAAAAGTTATATTATTAGGAACTTTTAATCATATTAATATTTTAGGGTATACTTGGTATACCTTAGGGCGTTTAAGTGGCTTGTATGCCTATTGTAGAGCCTTAGAAGACTATTATATAACTATGGGTTGTGAATATCTTGTGAGTAATAAAAAAGATATATATAAAGTTGGGAACCTTAGCCCCCTTATATCGTAGTAAGGGTATGAATCAATTTAAAAATAAGGAAATATCATGAAATACAAAATGAATAAACAAGCACTACTAAATGAAATACTATCTCTTGATTTGCCAAAAGGATTAAGATTATCTTTAATCCATAAATGTAAAAAGTTTGGATTAGATAAGGTATTGATTAAGTCTAACAATGGTATTGAAATAGTATCTAAATATAAAGCTGAATATCATAAAAATAGATTTACAGGCAGATATAATAAGACTAATATATTGAACACTGCTTGGCTTAATCTAGACGCTGAATACAACGGCTTACAAGTCATTGATTTAAGGCAGTAATACCTTAGTATAGCTAAGGAATTATAGAGGCGTTAAAGCTCAATTAGGAATTTCAACAAGGAGTTTCTACTTGGGCTTTTTCAACCTAATCCGAATTTTCCAACTTGGAAAACGACGGGGGGTGTTTCGCAATGAAAGAACCGCACACAAAATCATCAAATTTTTTTGAAAAGTTTTTTTCACAACCCGAATATTAGGGTTCCCTAATATTAGTGTGTGTGTTGGGTACCCTAATATTGATGAACCGAATAATGGTTCCCGACATTAGGGTACCCTAATAGGGTTACCCTAATAATATTTCCCTGAAAACTCTGTTTTAAAGATAAGGGATAAATAGCCCCAAGTCAAGGAAAAGATAATCAACTACCCCAAATAGATATTTTTGGGTGAAAAACACAAAAAGATGTTGCAGAGCCTTTAAGAAAGGTCGTAGTTTCATACCAACTAAATGGAGAAATGAATGAAAAATTTACAACAAAGTGTAGAAGAGTATCAAGGAAACTTTGATAAACTCGCACAAGAGAGAGCACAACTGACTGCCAGAGTACAAGAAATTGTGGTGGCCATGGAACAATTACGTGGAGCAATCGCTGCACTCAAAGGGTTAGAAGCACCCGCCGAAGAAGCATCCCCACCATCAAAAGAACCTAAGAAGAAATAATGGAATTAGAAGTAGGCCTCCGAAGATTGAAGACACTTGTCAACAAAGTAAGGGGAGCCGACATTCTTACCACCAATCCAGATGTACTGGAACGATTAATAGAGATATTTCATATCATTGAAGATATTGAAGTACCGCACTTGGTGGATTCCATAGAGATGATGCAGTTTACAACCGATGGCGAAGAACCAAAAGCTTAAACGAGGAATTATTTTTTCAGACATTCACTTTCCATTGCAAGATGAGAAAGCTCTGTCCTGTGCTTTACAAGCAGTAGAGATTGTCAAACCTGACCTGTACGTCAACATTGGTGATGTGGGTGAGTGGCATAACTTCTCTGCGTGGAAGTACAAAGGAAAGAAACTTCCTTCCTTAGAATATCAACTGCCTTATTGTGACCAAGATATTGCAGAGGTCAACGAAGGCCTAGATAGAATTGATGCTGTATTAGATAAAAACAAAGTAAATCAGCGTTATATGTTACAAGGCAACCACGAGATATGGATGGACAACTTTGTAGAGAAATATCCGTATATGGAAGACTATACATTTCCAAAGGCGTGTCGTATTAAACAACGAGGGTATAAGTATTATGAATACAACGTTCCATTGAAGATTGGAAAGTTAAACTTTATTCATGGAGCTTATGCAACCGTCTATCATGCGAAGAAACATCTCGAGACATATGGAGCCAATATTATGTACGGACATACCCATGATGTACAAAGGCACACCTTAACCAAGCTTGATGCAGGAACTATTGGGGCGTGGGGAATTGGATGTCTTAAAGATATGTCTCGAGAAAAAAACAAATGGCTACGTGGCCGTTTACATAATTGGAATCACGCATTCAGCATTGTGACCTGGTTTCCGAATGGCAACTTTCAAGTAGAAATTATTGAAGTGGTTGGTGGGAAATGTATTGTATGGGGACACGTTGTTGAAGGATAATGTATAAACGCATCATTAAAGGGGTTCCCCGTTATATCTTTAAGAATGAAAAAGAATTTCGGTCTACCTTTCCCGATGCAGAATTAATTCAAGACTGGAGAGAGGGAGAGGAAAATGATTGGGTTGTCACCGATGACAACAAGATAACCCAAATATTGAAACGCAAAACAATGAAGAATACGCATATTCGTGCGTATGATAGTTATTTTGTAACTCTTTTAGGTCCGTGCTTTGCTTCTGGAAAGATGCAAGGACCACCGAAAAAAGATTTTCACACCTTTAGAAAGAAGGATGTAGAAGAAAAGAAACTATCATGGAGAGAGATACGGTTTGTGAAGATGGTGGCTCATGGCGAGAACCCAACCCAAGCATACCTTGAGTGTTTTGAAACGAACAACAAAGAAACCGCAAAGGTAAAAACATCAATTCTCCTAAGACAAACAAGGATAAAAAAAGAAGTGGAAAAAGAAATTGAAGAACTGTTGACCGATATTGGGGTTGATAAACGTTGGACCTTAGAACGTGCCAAAGAAATTATAGAGAATGAAGAGACTTCGGATGCAGTCAAGATACGTGCATTGGAAAACTTTATGAAGATACAAAGTCTCTATCCAAAAGAAAGACGCAGTGAATCCCTTTTATTAGGACAAGCGTTTACTGGGTTTAGTAAAGAAGAGATAATGGAATTAAGCGGAGCCAAGGTGAAGGTGATTGAACGTGGAAAAGAAGAAGACTAATATTATCCCTAGTCCCTCTACGATGGCAGAACGTGATGAGGTATTGGCCAAAGCGTATAAAGACTTAATTTTTTTTGGTCGTGTATTCTTACCACAGGACTTTTTACATAAGAGTGAAAGCCCTCAATTCCATTATGATGTGTCAACAAAATTAATTTCCCATAAGCCTGGAGCTCGTATTTGTAATATTATTCCTCGGGGGATGGGGAAAAGTATTTTAGCGAAGGCTGCCATTATGCATAAGTTCCTCTTTGCCGAAACAGATAAACAAAACTTTGTGGCTTGGGTGTCTGAAGAACAAGGACAATCCATTGACCACGTAAAATATATCCGACACCATTTTGAAGAAAATGAAATTATTCGTTACTATTTTGGGAACATGGATGGTGGGAGTGTAGGAAAGCGATGGACAGAAAAAGACATTGTTACACCTAAAGGTGATAGAATTATTGCAAAGGGGTCTTCTCAGCGTTTACGAGGTAGAGCAGAAGTAGGAGTACGATATACAGGAATCATTTTAGATGACTTTGAATCAGAGCTGAATACCAAAACACCAGAAAGAAGAGCAGAACTAAAGAAATGGATTGTATCTACGGTCTACCCTTCCTTAGAAGAAACTCCTGGGAGTGAAGGTTGGATTTGGTTGGCTGGTACTATTGTACACTATGATTCGTTCCTACAAGATATTCACGATGGGGTTAGAGATGCACGTAAAAACAAGCGTAGTTACCCTTGGGATGTAACCTTTCATCAAGCCATTGAAGATGGAAAGCCTTTGTGGCCCCAACAATTCTCTTTAAAGAAATTGGAGAATAAAAGAAAAGAATTTATAGAAGCAGGGTTGGTGAACAAGTATGCACAAGAGTATATGAATGATGCTCGGGATTCTTCGTCTGCTGCGTTCAAGATAGATAGAATACAGTATTACAACCACCATTTTGAAGTAAAGAACAATTATGCCTACATTGTTAATGATGATGAAGCAGTTCCTATTCATGTGTACATTGGAGTAGACTTAGCTGCAACAGCAACAACCCGTTCAGACTATCAGGTTATTTTAGTAATGGGGATTGATGCAAACAAGAATAGATATGTTCTGGATTATTTCAGAGAGAAGATTCCAGCATTTGATATGGCAGAAAAAATAATAGGCATGGCAAAGGAGTATTCTCCTGTAAGAAGGGTTAGTATTGAAACGGTAGCAGCTCAAGAAATGGTACGAGATATGACAACCCGTATCTCTGCAAAAGAAAAAAGATTAATGCCTGGAATATTTAAAGGAGTCAAACCTCCGTATGGAATTAAAAAGGAAGATAGGTTGGAAACAGCACTGGGTCCGATTGTTAATTCTAAAAAATTATATATTAAAAAACACATGACTGAACTGGTAGATGAGCTCTTTGAACACCCCAAACCAAAGAATGATGACCTAATGGATGCTCTATATTATGCAGATTACTTTGCAAGAGCCCCAAGTAGTGCTGTGATAGAAGCCAAAAATTTTGCAAAAAGCATGGAAAAAGAAGCCAACTTAAAGACAAACAAGCTATACAACTGGATTACTGGGTCTATTGAGTAGAAACTTCTTGCAAACCGAAACCCTAATTTTGTAAATTTCCACACGAATAATTATACTTTTTTATATAAAAATAGATGAAATACGACAATAGAGCATTAGAAAACCAACAATTATTTGACAGATATAAAGATGATAGGGGTGCTTGGGAACTAGATGCGAGACAAGATGTAGACTTTTATCTTGGAAATCATTTTAGTAAAGCGGAGTCTCAAGAGTTAGCATCACGAAATCAAGCAGATGTCCCTATGGATAGAATTTCTCCTGCGGTAGAACGGCTGAAAAGTATGCTTACTTCACGGCCACCCGTTTTTACAGTGGTACCGAGAGAGGACTCTGACAGTTCATTGGCTTATCTGTGGAGAGAAATCATGGGTTTTGTTTGGCAAAACTCTGATGGTGACGCACAAGTAAAACAAGCTATCCACGATTATTGTATTGTGGGGTTGGGATTTTTATATGCATATGTAGACTATGACTCTGACTTTGGTAGGGGAGATGTAAAGTTTTCTTATATAGACCCGTTCAGAGTATATGTTCCAGCTTCATCAAGAGATAGATTTTTTTCTGATGCAGATAATATGATTTTGTCTACCATTTTATCAAATGACCAAGTATTGAATTTATATCCAGAATTGGGGATAAGCATAGACCCAGAGACTGGAGAGGAAGTAGACAGGTTGATTGATGAAATATCAACCTATGCTTATGATGACGATTATCCTGACAATGTTAATCAGAGCTCAATGAATACTTATACACCTGATACGGTAAAGGGATATTCGGATATTCATTATAAACGTTTTCAAATATTGGAAAGGTTTAGAAAAGTAAAAGTTCCATTCTATCGTCTTTTTGAGAATCAGAGTGGTCAAGAATTTATTGTAGATGAAGCAGACTTTAGAGTTTTCTTAGAGAACAATAAGAAAATGATTGAAATGGGACAGGTAGATATTACCCAAGTATTTCAAAATAGAATTAAAGTAACTGCTAGTATTGGTGAGGTGGTGCTATATGAGGCTGTGTTAAACACTGATGTTTACCCTATCGTACCCATAGCAAACGTTTGGACACAAACCCCATATCCTCGTTCTGATGTCTCCAGGGCGAGACCAATGCAACGATTGCTAAACAAACTTTGGTCTTTAGCACTATCTCACGCACAAGCATCTGCGGGTTTAAAACTGTTAGTTCCAATAGGCAGTGTTGAAAATCTTTCACAGTTAGAGAAGGATTGGGCGAACCCAAATGCTGTAATAGAAGTTGATTCTTCTCAGGGGGAGCCGCATTATCCAGCTCCACAACCATTGACTGGGGAGTTTTATAGATTAATACAGCAGTGTGAGTTTTATATAAATTTTATTTTTGGTATTCCAGAAATTCTGCAGGGAGTTGGAGACAAGGCTCCAGATACTGCACGAGGAACAGAACGATTAATTGCTCTTGGAAGTGAACGACCTAAATCAAAACTAAGAGATATAGAGTTTAGTATTAAACGATTAGGAAAGATAATGTATAATTATGGGAAAACACATTACGATGTGAACAAATTATTAAGATTGGTTCAACCCAATAACGACATTACAGAATTAATGTCACAAGTGTATACTGATAAAACAAAAATTGTGTTTGACTTAAAAAAGGAACAACACAATTTAGAACAACACGATGTTGGAATTGAATCTGGTTCAACACTACCAACCAGTAAGTATGCTGAACTGGCTGTATATATGGAAGCATATCAAATGGGAATAGTGGACCAAATAGAAGTATTAAAGAAAAACCCAGACATCTTTGATAAGGAAGGTATTTTAAAACGAATTAATCAAAGACAACAAATGGAACAACAAGTTGCTCAAATGGGTGAAACAATAAAGAATTTACAGGGAGACCTGCAAACGGCTACAAGAGAGTCTTTATCTGATAGAAAACGAACTGAAGTTGAAAAATTTAAGACTCGTTTAAAAGATATAGAATCTAACGCCAGTGCCGATAGGCGAGTAAGTAAAAACAAACTAAACGATAAGGTGTTGCTCGAATTAGAGAAATTACGTGGCGAGTTAAAGGTGATGAAGACAGAAATCGACCGTAGTTCTGCTCAACAAGACGAGACATCTTAAAGGAGAAAATAATGGAAAATCAAACATCAACAACCGATACTCAAGTTGGAGAATCTATGGATACGGTTCCAACTGGGTCTCAACAAGAAGGTACTTTAGAAGGAAATGAAGATATGAATTGGGAAAAAGAAGCTAAGAAGTTTCAGTCAATGCACGATAGAGTGTTAGCTGACAAAAAGCATCTTGAACAATACAAACCACTCATTAACTTATTAGAGCAACGACCTGACCTTGTAGAGTCTTTAAGAGATAATATTGTCGGAAAACCTGGTGAAGATAAACAAACTGAAGCATTACAGTTAAACGAAGACGAGTTCAATCCATGGGATGCGTACAATAAACCTGGCTCACCTTCATACGACTTTAGAGTTAGAGATGAAGAAGCTAGAATAAATAATGCAGTTGGCAATGCTATTAGAGGGCAAGAACAAAAACAGTTTCTTAACAATACTGTGAGTAGTCTCAAAAGCGATTATCAAATGGATGAGGGAGAGGTTCAGGAATTTATGAACTTTGCTCAACAACCAAAAGATAGTGTTCCCTTGGAGAACCTGGTCAAGTTATTCAAAATGAATAAGGGCGAATACAAAGAGCCCACAATTAAAAAGCCAGATACCACAAATCAAGCGAGAACAGCTGGAATATTGCAGGGAGGAAGTGCTCCTACGAAGTCTGAACAAGACCGTATGTGGGACAGTATCCTTGGTGCAGCCCAACGAGGTAGCCTTGCCAAACGGATTAAACGCTAAAAAACCTAATTAAGGGGGAAAATAATGGCAATTACAAGTGGACAAATGAAAGCGTCAAATCTGACGGCTGCTGCTACTAGTGCTGATTATGGACAGGCTCCTGACCAAAGACGATTATACAACTTTTCTGATAGGATAGCTGAATTAGCTCCTGAAGAAAGTCCGTTTTTCGTTTATTTGTCAAAGACTGCTAAACTCCCTACTGATGATTCAGTTTTCCGATATCTTGAAGATAGAAGTAAAGTGGATTATACAAGTAGAGAGTTTTTAGTACAAGGAGCTGTTGGAACAGTTGTTGCTGATACTAATTATTCATTTACAGTGGACACCGCAGGTGGTGCATCTGTAGATTGGTTAGTAAAAGGAATGGTATTTGCAGTAAGAACTACTGGAAGTGCTGCAGCAAATGTTGGCTTTGGACAGTCCGTTCTTAGAATAGAGAACGCACCGACAGATAATGGTAGTGATACTAGTTTTCAAGCTAGATGTCTAAGTGTCTCTGGAGCTTCTGGAGCAAACAGTGTTGCTGATAACGACAAATGTCAAGTTATTGGTAGTGCTTTCGCAGAAGGTACTGGAGCACCAGATGTTTGGTCAAGTAGTTTAGATGACGGATTTGGATATACTCAAATCTTTAAGACAGCTGCTGAAGTGACTAACACTGCTTACGCAACTCGTTTGCGTGGATATGCAAACGAATTTGAAAGAGTACTTGCACTCAAATTGAGAGAACATAAAATAGATATCGAACGAGCTATGTTGTTCAATCATAAAGCAAGAAGTAATGGGATTAACTATACAGAAGGTATTGTTGGACAAGTTATCAAGAATAGCACTTTTGTATCAGGAACAACTGATTTAAGTTACACATCTGGAAAGGCTTATGCCCGTTCTATGACACAAGCTCAACTAACTTATGACAGATTGCTTTCTGATTTAGAAGTAATTTTTGACCCAGCAAGAGGAGGCTCAAACGAAAAACTCGTTATGGCTTCTTTACCTATAGTTACCATTTTCAATAAACTTGGTGACGGTGCATTTATTGATGCATCTGTTGGCTACAGCAACAGTCCATATAGAGTTAATATGAACAATGCTGAAGGCTCATTCGGTCACAAAGTTATGGAAATTAACACAGTGCACGGAGACCTATACATGGTGAAACAACCTCTATTTAGAGGGCACTCAGCTGGATTAATGTTGATGGCTGATATGTCTCAACTATACTATAGACCTCTAGTTGGTAATGGAATCAATCGTGATACTCAAGTTCAAACAAATGTACAAGCTGCAGATGAGGACTTAAGAAAAGACGTGATTCTTACCGAGGCTGGTCTTGAGGTATGTTTACCTGAAGCTCATGCACTATTTAATGTAGAAGGAGTATAGTAAGATGAGAAGTGATTATCTAAATGAAAATAGTGGTAAAACGGCATCCTACGAGAAAAAAGCAGAACTAATTAGTGCTGCAAGAACTCTTGCTGCTACTGATAGTGGAAAAGTTTTCTGGCTAGAATCTTCTGGTGGTGCCTTTTCAATTACTCTTCCGACTGGAGGAGATATTGGAGACGGTATGCACTATAAGTTCTGGGTTCAAGAAAACACACCAACTGCTGCAATAACGATTGCAGCTGGTAGTGCTATCGTATTCGGTAAAATCAACGAAACTGAAGTTGATACTGGAGACGATGGTCCAGGTTCAAGTGCTGATGGAGCTACTGGAGTTTCTAATGTGATATTAGGAACCTCTGCTTTAAAGGGAGACTTTATAGAAATTGACGCCTTTGCAGGTGCTTGGTATCTAAACGGTCAATCTGGTAAAGACGGAGCAGTAACCACAAGTTAATATTACCCGAATCAATAAGGGTAGCAGTTTTGGATGACTGTGGGGTTGTTCGTAGAAAGGTTCAACCCCGAACATCCTAAAGATTATAACTTAATAGGAGAATAAAATGGCAGCATATAATGCTAATGTAAAAATAGTTATTAATGATATAAGCGATGCAGCTGACTCAGTATCTGGCTCTTTAGCAGCAGATATTATAGCAGCAGTGAATGCTTTAGATAGTACTAGTCAAGCAATCATAGACATTCAATGTGTGAAACTTGATATATCAAGAGTAGCTTATATTATATTATATACTTAATGGATAAAAATTGTCAGTATTGTGATGCTCCCAATCCTGAAGGATATTTTAATTGTCGTTCTTGTGGGAAGAGGGCTTCAAAGCCTAGGTGGACACCACAGTTTGTTGTGAGAGAAGACAATTCTTGGGCAAGAGCAATTAGGACAGACCAAGTAAATTTTGGAACAAAAGATATGAATACACATATAAAAGAGAACCAGAAAAAAAAAGCATTGAAAGCTAATAAAAAATTACACGATTCCATTCAGTGGGATGATAAACCCATAACAGTTAAAAATTAGTGGGAAGGAATACCAAGAAATGGGGAAAAGAAAAAGCAAAGGTGAGAAGAATTATGAAAAAAAGAAAACCATATCCAAAACCTAGAAAACCTAAACGTAGAAGATACTAATGAATAAAACTTTTGCAGAACAAATGAAAGATGTATTGATAGGCTTAGGTGTATCAGATATAGACAAATTAAATGTTACAGAGATTAAAGAATTATACTTTGATATGGTATATAAAAGTGATGAAGAAGGATTTATGAATCCTGGTGAAATAGAAAAAGAACTTTTTAGTCCTGAAAATAGTTTAATGCAAGGAGCTATTGATGACAAACAATATAAAAAGATTAAAGAATTAGAAAGTCCTTTGTTGGAGGTTCTTGAACAAGGTAAGCCATATGGACAAAATGGAAAAAACTTGTATGGAGATAGTTCAGAAGCTGTTGCTGACTCTTTAAAATCTTTTGGAGGTAAGGTTGCATGGGTAGAATCAGATAATATACCAGATAGAATACAAGAATCAGGTGGACCAGGAAGAGGTAAGTATCAGTATGAAATGAATGTATTTACTGGAGGATTAGATGAAAACCCTCAAGGGGCAGCAGAAACTGCTGTGAAAAGATTAATAAATGCTTATGAGGGATATGGTATGGAAATACCAAAAGAATGGTCTACATTACTTGATTTAAACAATCTAGATTCCCCTTCGTATAATATAGACTTTTCTAAACTTCCAGAAAATTTACAAGATGAATTGTTTTATGCAGATAAGCAACAAGACCCAGATTTTAAATTAGGAAAGCTAGGCTCTGGAGAGCTCTCTATGGAAGATGCTTGGTTAGACTTTCATTGGTCTGGATGGAGCAAAGAAGCCAACCCTCAACAAGCAAGAGGAAAAAAAGCCAAATGGTATAGAGGAAAAATAAAAGAAATGAATAAAGGATATTAATAATGGCAACGTTTAAAGTACAAGTAGAAGACATAACAGGTTCTGTAGGAGATGATACAGCAATAAGTAGTTGGCTACAAGACGGAGCTAAAGAAGTTATTAACTTTATACCTAAGCTAAGACTTGAGGAAGTAGCATCAACTTCTGTATTTGAAAATACTGTTGATGTTGAAGGAAAAAAAGTTTTAGGAGTTTTAAGAAAAGATGCGAACAATAGTAGTTTTCTTACTCCTTGTATAAAAGTTGCACCAACTAAAAAAGGAATCATACAAGACTCAAGCAACATGGAATATGCAACAACAAGTGACCCTGCATATTGGGTTGATGGAGATACATTACAAGTATTTCCTACAAGTGCTTCTACAAACGATATGTCTTTAGTTCATATCAGTTTTGATTTTTCAGCAGTTACTTATGATGATTCTTCTATAACAAATTTCCCAGACGAAGCAGAACCAGCAGTTGTATTGTATGCAACAAGAAATGCATTACAACGATTAATGACTGATACAATATCTAATTCAGACATTACTACTGCCTTAACTGCTGTGAATACAGAATTAGATGAAACCCAAGCAGTATGTGATTTAATTAATACCCAAGTAGATGCCGCTGTAGTAGAGATAGCAGAAACGGTAACCACCGTAGATGATAATGTAGATACAGCTTTAACAGCAATGAATACATCGGCAGATAAAATTAATGCTGCAATAGAACTAGCCAATGTTGAGTTTGATAAAAGCGATGCGTTGTTAGACCTAGGAGAAACCGATACGGAAGGAGATGTTAATACAGCTTTAACTGCAATCAATACAGAATTAGATGAATTACAATCTATAGCAGATAATGTGCATACAGAAATAGCACTAATCAATGCTCAAGCAGATTCTGCTCTTACAGAAATAGGATTAGCCAACGCTGAAGTAGATAAAATGGCAGCAGAAACTGGTTTAGATAATGCTGAATTAGATTTAGCTAAAGTAGAATTAGCAGAAGCAGCAGTATTAGTTGATAGCGGTATAGATACAGCCACTGCAGCAATCGCTACAGCAGCAGGAAGAGTTAATACAGCAGTAGCACTTGCTAATGGTCAATTTGATGCAGCGGTTTTAGAATCAGCTCAAGCAGAGTTAGAAGCAGATGATAGTGCAGTAGCAACTGCATTAGGATTAATTAACACTCAAGTAGATGCAGCCGTAGCTTTAATCACTGCAGACCCTGGTATCAACGATAGATTAACAGCTGCAGAAGCTGCAGTAGATTTAGCAGCAGCTGAAATAGTATTAGCAAAAGCAGAAGCTGCAGAGATAGCAACTCAGACAGATAATAGTGGAGATTTTGAAACAGCACTCGATGCGATTAATACAGCTGTAGATAGGTTTAGAGCTGATGGAGGAGACCCAGTATTATTTGGAGATGAGTCAGAATACACCACAGGTACAGGGTTTACTAAAGTAAAAGATGCATTAGATAATGCACAAAAAATTGTTGATGATGGAGCTAATGCTCCAACTGGAAATGCAGCGGGGGATGCGGCAACTTATTTATATACTGATGAAGATGTAGAATTAATGAATGGTGCTTTATCTATTGCACAAACAGAACAGAATAGAGCAAGAATCCATTTAGAAGAATTTTCAACTGCTGTTAATGGATTGTCAGCAGAGATAAATGGTTTTGCAACAGAAGTAACATCAAGAGTAAACTTTACTGGAGCAAAAGGACAAGCAGTACAAGCATATATTAGTACTGCACAAAATCGTTTATCAGAAGCACAGGCCGAAATAGGAATAGCTAATGGATATAATTCTGCAATAGGAGCATATATTAATTCTGCACAGGGATATGCTGCTGAAGTACAAGCATATATAAGTACAACTCAAATGTTTATTAATACTGCATCAAATAGAATTAATGCTGGTAATGCATTTTTAGCAGAGGCGAATGCGAGTGCGGGGGAAGCACAATCTTATATGGGCGAAGTAAATGCTAGAATATCTCAAATACAAGGACAGGTTAGTGTTGCTCAAGGATATATACAAAATGGAGCTGGATATTCAAGAGTTGCTGATGGATATGCAAAAGCAGCACAAGGATTTTTAGGAACAGCACAAAATTATTTAGCAGCAGGACAAGGGTTTGCGTCAGCTGCACAAGGGTATTCTAATGAGATACAAACTAAGTTAGGTATTGCTTCAGGGTATGGAAACGAAGTAAGTGCTAGACTAGGACAGGCCCAAGCTAAAAGAGCCGAATCTCAATCTAGGTTGGCAGCTGGGAATGCTTTCTTACAAGAAGCAACTGCAAGAGCTTCTGAAGTAAATTCTTATGGTACAGAAGTTCAACAAAGGTTGGCACAAGTAGGAGCACAAGGAAATGTTGCAGCAAGTTATGTTGCGGCAGCTCAAGGGTATGCAGGTGAAATACAATCTAAGATTGGTATTGCATCAGGATACTTACAAGAAATGCAAGGAAGACTAGCTGTAGATACCGCTAAATATAACTGGTATACTCAGCAGTATCAAATGGTAGATGCACGATATAAAGAATTTATACAATCACTAAGAGGAACAAATGCCTAAGACAAGCTGGACAGAGCAAAGCATTGCTCCAAGTACAACTTGGACAGAACAAGCTTTATCTTCTATAGGCTCAGTTTGGGCTGAAGTTCTGGACAGTTTTTCTCTTTGGGCAAGTTTTATTATGGACTGGGCAGATGTTACTCAAAAATGGGAGGATGAATAATGGCAGCAATAGAATTTAGTGTAAGAGAAATATTAAGTAGAGTACGACAAGCAGTCCCAAAAGCTAGAGAAAACTATGTGATGAATCTAATCAATCAAGGATTGGTAGAGATGGGAAAGTATTCTATTAAAACAGAATATGGTAAAACAAATTTGGTAAATGAACAACTATGGTATGGATTAGATGATGATAGAGATATTACAATAAATAAAATATTTAGAGTAAGTATTTTAAATTCAGATAGTGAATATATACAAATACCTAGATTATTAAATCAAGAAATTAAAATAACAGATACGGAGTAAAAAATGGCAGCAGTAACCAGCACATATACCGACCCTTCCGATTCATTTGTATGGTGGGTTGAGGGAGATAAACTTGCTATAGCTACTACAGAAGACGATGGTGGTACTACAGAAACCGCTACGGGCAAATATAAAGCAGCAATCATTGGTTCTGGTTCAGACTATGTTACAAATGGATTGTTGATTTCTTATTATGCAGAACCAGACGAAGTAACAGCGGTAACTGGTTCAGGTAGTACAGTAGATTTAGACAATCAACTACAACCCCTATTAATAGATTTTGTAAAAGCACACTTATTATTTGATGCAGCAGCAAGAGAGAAAGACCCAAATCAATCTGCAATTAAAATGCAGTCTGGGCAAGTATTTTTAAACAACTTTAAGGAAGGACTAATAAGGTATGGCTCTAAAAAGAGTGACAAAACAGGCGGAACTAGAGCAATTCTACCATTTAGTTTTAAATAAATTATGGCTACACTTACAGGAACAAGAGTAAAAGACACTTATAAGGACCTATTACAGGTTTCTAATAGCAATTCTGGTATTGATAGCACTTTAAGGACTGTATCAGATGGCGAAGCTACTGATAGTATTTTAGAATTAAGTAGTGCTGCTGTTAATATCACAGGAGCTGGTACACTACAATATGGTGGAACAGCTATTACTTCTACAGCAGCCGAGTTAAATGTATTAGATGGAATTTCTGCAACCGTAACAGAATTAAATTATACAGATGGTGTAACATCAAACATTCAAACACAATTAGATGCAACACTAGATACAGCTGGTTCATTAATAGATTTAAGTTCAACTACTATTAATGTAGACTTGACCGAAGCAGGAGAAGCTGCTATCGCCAATGGAGACTATATATTATTTTTAGATGGTGGTGCAACAGGAACACACGCAAAAGAAGCATTAGCTGATGTTGCGACTTTATTTGCAGGAAACGGACTAACAGCTACAGACTCTGTAATAGAGTCAGATGTACACGCATTAACAGAAGCTATTCTTACAAGTGGAGATTATATTGCTTTCTCAGACGAAGACCAGTCAGGAGACCCTACTCGCCGTGAAAGCATAGATGATATAGCTACGTTATTTGCAGGGACTGGTTTAACAGCTTCAAGTGCTGTAATAGGAATTGATGCAGCACAAACAGTAATTACATCTCTTTTAGCTACAGATATTAAAATTGGTGAAGATGACCAAACAAAAATAGATTTTGAAACTGCAGATACAATTAACTTTTATGCTGGAAATGAAAAACAATTAATACTTACAGATGGAGCTTTAACACCAGGAGCTGATAATATACTTGATTTAGGTTCATCTGGAGTAGAATTTAAAAATGCTTACTTTGATGGGACAGTAACTTCTGATGCCTTTGCTGGTCCTTTAACAGGAGATGTTACTGGTAACGTTTCAGGTACAGCAGCAACTGTTACAACTGCAGCACAAACTAGCATTACAAGTTTAGGTACATTGACAGCTTTAACAGTTGATGATGTCGCTATAAACGGTAAGGTTATAACGATGACAGGTTCTAGTAGTGACACGGCTGTATTTACAGCAGGAACTAACGGAACTCTTAGTGTTGTTACAACTGATGCAGCAGCAGCAGCAGCAAACATTCAAATTACAGCAGACGGTACAGTAGATATTGATTCGGCAGGTGTCTTAACTTTAGATTCTGGTGCAGCAATCAATCTTGAACCTGCTTC
>Ga0208029_1000173_pt1 | contig 46490 bp, 63 predicted proteins | sample MalvireepMed_s12_FD_184242 | JGI IMG/M metagenome (GOLD analysis project Ga0208029, IMG submission 184242) | Marine viral communities from the Global Malaspina Expedition - Malaspina viral metaG DeepMed_s12 (SPAdes) (version 2) | ecosystem: Environmental > Aquatic > Marine > Oceanic | place... | reverse complement strand
TATCGCGCAGGATGCACAAGGGGCTCCCCTCGGGAATTAACAGAAAGGATTAGCATGACAGCATCACCGCCACGGGACATTACCGTTGAGGATTTACTCAAGATTATTGGCGACAAGGAAGTGCAGAGTCTGATTATGTGAAATCAGTTTGCGCGGCGGCATGGACAGACGAAGCAAAAGAGACCTATAGAACGATGATGACGAGCTTGCCACACTTACAACCAAGGCCGTAGGAGTAACAATGATTGAAACGCCGACCCTCCCCGACGTAACGATTGAGGACTTACTGAAGATCATAGGCGATAAGGAAGTGCAATTAGCGAGACAGTCCGCGCATATCAAAGCCTTATCCGATAGGATCTTATCAAGTTCGGAAGTAGACGAACCTAGAAAGGCGATCAAACAAGTCAGTGGATAAGCGACTAATCGTTGTGCGTGATTTGAAAGAACTAGGCAAGGTTTTGAATCTGCCAGAAAAAGTCGAAGACCTTGAGTCTGTCGATGAACAGATAGAGATGTTTGATCATGGCAACAGTGGACGGCGATTGGTCAGAGATGAAACGTCTAGTTCTCACTCGGATGGACGAACACCGAGGTAAGCTAGAAGAGTTAGACGATAAGGTTTCCTCTATCAATACGCGACTTGCGATTCTTGCGGACCGCGAAGAGCGCGAGATGGTACTTGCGAAGTCTACGAGTATGAAAACAGCAGGTGTAATAGGAACCGTAGTTTCGGCTATCGTCGCAGGCTTGATCGGTGCGTTTGGCAGTGGCGACTAGACATGGGCTTTGTCTTAGAATGGATCATTGTCTCTATAGGGTTCTTCGGTCTAATTATTGGCGTCGAAATACTTTTCTTGTGGCTTATGGTTGTTGTATTAGATAAGCGTGATCATGGATAAGAGCATCGACGCGGTATTAGAAAACATCCTAACTCGCGAAGGATGGCCTGAGTACACCGTCCACCCGAATGATAAGGGTGGCCCGACAAAGGGCGGCATTACCTTACGTACGTTAGAAGCATGGCGACACAGGCGATGCACTCGCGCAGAGTTACAACGTCTTACAGAGGGCGAAGCGTTAGAGATCTTACAACGTCGTTATGTTGAAACAAACGGGATAGATAAGATCAAATCATTAACGATACAAGCACAAGTTATAGATGATGCCGTACTGAGTGGTCCGCTTATTGCAGTCAAGGATTTACAATCAGCGATAGGGCACATTGCGATAGATGGGATTATCGGAGAGAAGACATTAGCGGGAATGAATACGAAAAGCGAAAAGACACTTACAACAGAAATAGCTATAACAAGAACACTGCGATTAATTCGGCATGTAAGAAACAATCCTGATCAGATAGTCTTCTTAGTAGGTTGGGTACAGCGGTCTCTTTCCTTCTTGCGACAGGCATAGCCCACGCGCGGAATCGTTGCCAGATTCCCTATACCTTAAAACTCTCAGCAACGCAATCCGAATTAAAATACAGGCTTTACTTTTTATTCAAGATGTAGTAGGCGTCGGGCTCGTTTCTCGTCAGATTCAGCCTCGCGTGCAGCCTCCGCTCCCACCTGTAAACCGTTGCAAACAATAGCGTTATGTAATTCGCTTTACTTGTAGTTTAATTCATGTAATAATGATGTTGTTGATGTTCTTTGAAACTGAATAGCAGGACAGCAGGGAACGGGCCTCAACTCGAAACTGCAACGCTGCAAAGGGTAAACGGCGAAGTCAATAGGCTGAGAGCTACTAGCGCAATCGTGAAGAGTCCCATCGGACGAAGCGATAGCAGGGTGCGACACTCAGGTAGCACAGATCGAAACCTTCAAACGAACCCGAACGCTAGACTGCAAGCGTAGCAAAATAAAGCAGAATCCTTACGGTAGCATTCAACGCACTAAGCGCATAATGCTGTATGGCAGGTGAAGGCGATAGGCTACAGGATCGAGGCACTCCATAGAGTGAAGGTCTTACAGTCTCAGGAAGCACAGACTGAGGCGGATAGCTCATATGAGATAGCGTAGTAAGTTAGTTACTCTTACTTACTTCGTTCTTATCATACGACCGAGGAACCTAACGGCGCTAGGTGTTGCGAAGTAGTCAGAACAGTCTCTGCTAGAGACTTGCTAGATGATAGCAACAGCGTATCGCGAAGAACTTCCTATAGTTGAAACGATACGGACTACAGAATAAGACTGCAACGTGAGCGGCGTGAATATGTTGTTCGAGGGTCTGTTGTGGCAGACCCTCTATAGAGCATATTCGCTCTAACTAAGAAAGGCAAGATAATGACAAACGAAGAAATCACTAATCTATTCAATGAAATCATAGCAGAGGAAACACCGATTATGGTTAAGCTAAAAGATGTAACGAAGGGCGAACTTATACGTATAGGAAAGTCTGTCTATGTGAAAGAAGACTACGATAGGACAGAAAAGAAATACATGGTTACTCGGTGGGATGATCATACAGCGTATCGATACGTTAAAGGTTCTAAGGATGTAGAGATAGACTTCACTTTCTAATAAGAAACAAACAAAGAACGAAAGGAACAGACAAATGCGATGGATAAGGCCAACGTCTAGATTAGCTATCTATCTCCGGGATGGGATGGCATGTGCGTGGTGCGGGTTCGCCATAGAAGATGGTGCAGTCCTTACATTAGATCACTGCAAGCCACGTATCAAAGGAGGGACAAACGAACCCTCTAACCTCGTCACCTCTTGCGTCAAGTGCAATTGCTCTCGGCAGGATCGTTCTATGTCTTCGTTTGCAAAGTCTGTGAGTAAGTATTCAATGAGTAATGCGAAAGACATTATCAATCATATAGCAGTGACAAGGAAACAAGATCTAAGTAAGTATCGTAAGGAAGCGAAGGATCTTATGAAGCGCAGAGGGACAGTAGGAACAACCTTAGAGTCTGCTATTGCGCAGATGTAATAGAAAGGAACAAACATGGAAGCAATCAAAGTAAAAGACGTTAGGCGCGGCGAGCTTGTGCGATTCACTGATGAACTCGGACCCGTTCTATATATCAGAGAGGGCTACGATAGAGCAGAGGGTAAGTACTGGCTACAGAAATGGTCTTACATTGCGCCTGATGCGGGAATCTTTTTGGACGGTTCTGAAAAAGTAGAAACGAATATAGAACTTACATTTAACCCGTCTAATAACAATTAAACACACAACAGGGGAACCAACAATGAAACTCTATAGGAACATAGTTCGGATTATCGTTGTATTGCTTCATCTCGTAAGGACTATTGATAGATGGGAGATGGAACTGGGTGAACTGGCAGATCGTATGGATGACTTAGAAGGAACAGTAGAGCGGCTTGAAACGAGAGGCATGGAAGACATAGAAGAAGAAATAGAAACACGCATTGCGACTGGTCTTTCGGACTGTCTGAGGGATGCTGCGATTTCGATCAAACCCTACTAGGAACGAGAAAAGGATCTAACAAATGGATATTTTTATTACAGTAATCTATAGCGACGGCACCCCCACATCCGATGTGGTAACGAATAGAATAGGCGAAACACAAGAAGCCGTTACTAGACTCGCAAGGCCAAACGCAGGGAACCATCTTGCAGACTGTTGGTATGTTCGATTCAATCTTACGGCATGGGACAAGGATGATCTCTTGCTAATGCCTGCGCCCTTCGCTCGGAATCTTTGCGATAGAGATTTCGTGATGCGATTTGAATGTATCCACGACCTAATGGAAGTTCTTCGTATGATGACAGAAGACTACGAACGTGGTAAGTCTAGGATCGAGGGCATAAGATTGAAGCAAGAAGGCATGGTAGAGAATATGTGTTATACGCCTTGGGATGTTTTACAGTATGTGAAAGAAGAGAACCCGAAGCTAGAAGGCTTCCGGGTATGGGAAGTGAATAGGAAACAAAAACTAGAACTAGATCACATACATATCTCATACTCATCTCGCAACGATGACGTGATGGATTATGTCAGTAACGATGATTACGATTGTGCTTTAACCGCTGCGGAGCGTAACTCTACGCTTCGGTAGCCCCTATCACAATGCGCGCAGAATGTATATAGAAAAAGATCAGAAAAGCACACTAGACGTATAGCACACAGAGCGAATAGCGAGAATGCTGCAAGGGGCGCAGAACTGGCCCTCTGCGGCATTTTCTCTTCTCTGCCCATACCCAAGCATTAAAACGTAGACAAAGCGCCCCACAGGGCACGCTAGCAGCCCTGTAGAGGCTATGAGGGTGTCAAGATATGCGGATAACCTACGAAATGATGCACGATAGATGCACGCAATTGAACAGGATCGTTAACGGCTATGGCGGTGGACATATGATGGAAAAGGCAAGCCGTAGGGAGGGCTTACTGCAGGACCAAATAAACCAAGACGAGAGCCCTTACGAGGTAATAGAACAATTAGGATCATGGGCAAACCCAGACGCTAAAGGGCTATACATTCTGAGGAAAGGCCCGTGGAAAGTAGGAAGATTGAAAATGCCAGAATACAAAGTGAAGTGTAAGACGAAGAGAGAAGCTTACTCCATTCTGACTTCTATGGTTGATGCTGCGCTAGCGACTGTTATAACAAACCTGCAAATGCGAAATTTTAGAAAGGAATGGGAAGGGAGAACAACATGAAAGAAGCAAGAAGACTAGGTATAACATTCAACATTACAGTTATCAATAATAAAGGTATGGCGATTAGCAGGACATTCTATTGTGACGTTGGTACTGGCTGTAATGATAGTAACGACTCTATAGATTATATGTTTAGTGTGCTCGCCGAATGGTCCTATTCCTATGAGGGCATAACTGCTATCTATGCAACCTTGCGCGGCGTTATGGAAGTTCTCAGAGAAGATGATGGCACCGTAGAGTTTAGAACGAGGGAATTATCAGAAGACGATAGCAAGCCTAGAGTCTATCCATCCATAAAGCTTTTTAGGCATGACGTGGACGCAATGTATAAATCTGGAAAGTGGTCACCATGCGGACAATGAAATATTTACGCAGTGTAAGGAATTGGAAGTCATACGGTAACAAAGAAACAACGCTAGCACGGAAGCGTAGAGAAGAAGGTGAGGCGTATAGTAGGGTCTTAGGTGAGGCAGGCGGCGAACTGATTGTCTGCGATGATTGCGGGGCTATCCTACATAGCACGGTTCTAGAGAATGAAGCGCACTACAAATACTGTCCGCGTATGCAATGAGAAGGATCATATCTATGCAGGTTATATCTCGGGGTTCTGTTGTATCAATTGCGGATTATTGATAGTCGGTCCGCCGTGGGCGAGAGGCAAGATCTTACCGCCGATTAGAAACAAGGAAACGATTGTAGACAATTTGAAAAGGGTTAGAAATGTTAAGCATAAGAACATGCAACGAAGAAGGAACGCGAAAACGTCACCCGAGCAAGGGATTGCATAGGCTGTTAGAATGGCTCAAGAATCCCAACGCATTCGACGAACGTTACTTGAGCGAACGTATAGGGTCGAAGCACTTGTATCCAACTGCGAATGAATCACTCGCAAGCCGATCAACGGAACGCAGGAAGAGTGTACAGATCGCGCTAAATAAAACCGAAGCACTGAGAACTATTCCGCTCAAGAATGAAAGGCAGGGTAGCAATTAATTACTAATAATTAATTATTAATAATTACTTATATATATATATATATATATTAATTATATATATACACACATGCGCGTAAGGATTCTGTCTCATGGATAGCATAGAAATTATACGTGTAGCACTTGGGATTATTTGCGCGTGGTATGTCATGGAAGTCGCTATCGACGCGATGAAGGAAGACGAATGACGAATAACACTCCAGAGAAGATATCAGATATTTACGTGGCGGCAGATCTTATCAAAGACGTAGCGGAGGGACTAAATACGAAAGGCTTCGCCTGTGAACATTGCGGAACGATGCGGAGGCATTCACTCGTAGAGTATAGGACATCTTCAGAATTGATTCACCTGTCGAAGCGGTTGATAGATTGCGCCGTAAGAATAAAAGAAGGAAAGCTTAAGCGTATGGAATACCCGAAATCAGCGCATCGGTAAATAGAAAGCCCGGAACCCTCCGGGCTTTCTTATTTTAGGAGCAAAATAAATGACACAAGAAAACACTATCAATCAATTCCTATCTGCGCGTAAGGTCTCCACTCCTATCATTGCCATAGAAACACCAGATCAAGGCGCGACGTTTAAGGGTCTATTGAAAGTCTTAGGCACGGCGCGTGTCTATGGATGGGACGCGGTGCAAGGTTTGCGTATCTGTGCGGGTATCGAAGAAGACGAACACGAGGCAGAATGGGAAGTGCTATTAGCGTCTTGCCACGGTGAACATATGGCAACAATGAATCCTACGATAGCGTTGTCCTGTGTTCGTAACATTCGATTAGATTCCTGCGTTGTTATGTTCAACATACAACGTCATTATGATGATCCCGGAGTCGCGCAGGCTATATGGAATCTAAGAGATCTCTATAAGGCGCACGGTAAGACATTGGTCCTGTTGGTCCCGGAGTGTAGGTTACCGAATGAACTTCGGCATGATGTGGTAGTCCTAAGAGAGCCACTTCCAGAGTCGAAAGAATTGGCACCAATGGTTGAGAACTTAGTAGTAAGAGCGAAAGATAGTTGTCCTGATTTCCCCGACTTAGATAGCAAGACGCTAGACGCTGTTACGAGTTCGCTTGCAGGGTTGTCTATGCAACAAGCTGAACAAGTCGCGGCTATGTCGCTCCGTAAGACGGGGATCGATCTAAGCACGCTACGAACGAATCAACGCAGACAAGTAGAACAGACGCCCGGACTTAGTATTGTGCAGTCTGACTCATTGTTCTCTAACTTACACGGTATGGATTCTCTAGTTGGATTCCTGGAATGCGTGATCAAAGGCAAGCGGAAGCCGAAGACATTTGTATTTGTGGATGAGATAGAAAAAGCATTTGCGGGCGCGTTCGGTCTGGGAGATTCCTCCGGGACAAGCCAAGAACAGCATGGGTATATCTTGCAACATATGCAAGATACGAACGCAAGAGGAATCATACTAGTGGGTGGACCGGGTACGGGTAAGAGCGAACTTGCGAAAGCTTCTGGTAACGAAGGAGATTGTTGGACTGTTCAATTAGATCTTGGCGGTATGAAAGGATCGCTTGTCGGCGAGTCTGGTGCTATGACGCGGCGCGCCTTAGATGTGGTAGACGCATTAGGACAAGGCGAGTGTTTCTGGATTGCTACGTGTAACTCTATCGAATCGTTACCGCCCGAGTTACGTCGGCGCTTTTCGTATGGCACGTGGTACGTAGAACAACCGAACGAGGAGTCACGGGCTAATATGTGGCACCAGTATAGGAAGCGTTTTGATTGTATAGACGATAGCAAGCCTGCGTATGCCATCGCGAACTCGTTAGCTTCAGAGTATGAAGGGTGGACAGGCGCAGAGATTAGAACCTGTTGTTCTATGTCTGCTGATCTTGGTATTTCAATATGGGAGGCATCCAAGTACATCTCTCCTGTCTATAGGTCGAATGCGGAATCTATTGCACGTATTGAACAGTTAGCCGCGGGGCGCTTTCTATCTGCGAGGAACGGAGGGTTGTATAAGAATACAAAAGTTGCGGTCCCCGATGGTCTTATAAATCAAGTAACGGGTGAGCGGATTATTTCGATGGACGAAAGCTAGAAAGGAATCAAACAATGTCGCATGTAGCGAATGTAGAAGTAGAGATCAACAGTCTGACATCCTTAGAACAAGCCTGTAAGAATCTCGGGTTGAAATTCAAGAAAGGACAAAAGACTTACAAGTGGTATGGCAAGTTTATGAATGATTGGCATACGCAAGACGCCGCAGTGAACAACGGATATGACCCTGAGACATTCGGGAAGTGTGAACATGCGATCAGCGTGCCTAATGCAGAGTATGAAGTTGGGGTAGTGCTCTCGAAAGGGTCCAAAAGCTATAGGCTTATCTATGACACTTTCGGCAATGGGAAAGAGATAGCGAGGCAGTTAGGCGGGGTTCATTTGCCTATCCTAAAAAGAGAATATGCGGTGGCTGTAGCAACTAAGCAATTAGCGATGAAGGGCTACGGTGTAAGTCGGACAGTTACCAAGGATGGACAAATTAAGATCACGGGGATGAAGGCATGAAAGAAATAAACATTCTTATTGATAGTGATGGAAACATAGAACTCACAACGGAAGGATTCCAAGGGAGTGAATGCAGAGACGAAACACGCGAGCTAGAATGGTCACTTGGAAAGAAGACTGGCGACCAACCAACACGAGAGCATTACATTACAAAGAAAGCGAAAGCGAATCTATATGGCTAAGGAAACGGCATCGGTTCTTATTAGTGCAACGGGTTGTTCTATGACGTTCATTTACAACGATAGTCTAGAGCCGTTGTTGCGCTTGGGTAAGAGTACGGTCCAACGGGTGAGCCATGTTGAACCCTACCAAGATCATAGAACAAAGGAGATGAATGGATGGGTTGCGGATATGTCTCCGGTCAACGGGCCCGAACTTGGACCATATGAATTAAGAGACGAGGCGTTAAACGCAGAACGAGAGTGGCTTAGTAAGTCTTTCAATCTATAGGTAAGTTGTAACAATACGATCTTATAAAGGAAAGAGATCATCATGACTATTGACGAACAAAGTGTGAACACTATTGCAGACCGTGCTGTCTATCTTGTGCTTGATTGGTCTTGCCTTGGGACATGGAAGAGAGTAGAAACGAAGGAAACCACGACAGAGCTTAGAGCATCGAAGCGTTTGATTAAAAGCGATGTGGTGTCGGATTTGAACAAGGTACGAAATAGAACACGAACCGTACTCGCTAAGTATTCGTTAAGCTCTTTGTTCCGTCCGGGCGTCTATGTTGTGCCATTGGAATATATCAAGACGGTAGACGAGACATTGCAATATGAATCGGGACAGTTAGAACTGGCAAGGAAGAAGCTCGTCAGCGAGTGGGACGATATTATTAGCGAGGCAAGAAAGAGACTAGGAGATCTTTTCGACCCACTGGACTATGGTAGCGGGGTTCAGGCATCAGAACGTTTTAGCATGTCGTATAGGTTCATCCCTATTGCGTCAACGCCTGACATTATCAAAAGCGTAGCGGCTGATACGTATAAGGCAGACTTAGAACGTTCACGGCAGGCAGCGGAGAAGGAATTAGAAGCCTTTCGCGAGAGCCTACGGATTACCTTGATCGGCATTATTGAGAACATGCGTGCGAATTTGAATAAGCCAGACGGAGAACGTAGGACATTCGGTAAGCGGTTCTTTAAGAACCTACATGGCTTCATGGATACGTTTGAAAGTAAGAACCTATCAGACGATGGTGAACTCGGCAAGGTTGTTAAGCAATTGAGAGACGTAGCGAATGGCGTAGATGATCGCGTGCTTAAGGTGAGCAGGGACGAACAAAGCGCATTAGATACTACGCTTAAAGGTATTAGCGATTGCGTTGGCAACATGGTGATAGACGAAGGAAGAAAGATTGATCTCTCGGACGTTGCGTAAGCAATAGAGAGACAGGCACGAGTTTGTGTGCCTGTCTCTTTCTTTTTCTGCTCGGGTGACGTTTTTCTTCTTAGAAAGGTCTCGCGTAATGGATAAGAAATTACCCGGTATATTGAACGAGCCTTCTGTAGATCACATCCGAGGCGGTCTTCGTTCTAATGCACCGATGATGGTTGCGAATCCCGAAGGGCATAGGAAAGCATTAGCAGACCATTCGTTTCTGTTCCCTGTTGTTGAAGTCGGGCGCGTCTATGATGGAGACACGCTTATAGACACAGTGTTAGACCTTGGATTTGGTTTGCGTCTTTCTATTTCTTGTCGGCTATATGGGATTAATGCGCCCGAAGTCAGAGGAACCGAACGCGAGGCAGGTCTACGATCGAAGGAATGGCTTGCAACCTATCTTAATAACGCGATCATAGAAGCGAAGCCTATTCATATGCAAACTATACAAAGAGACGGCACACCCGCTGCGACAGGGAAAGAAAAAGGCAAATATGGGCGATGGCTTGTTCGGTTGTGGGTTGGTGGCGAAGACGTGAATGATCGGCTAGTGATTGAAGGATTCGCCGAAGAGAAATCCTATTAGATAGGCAGTTATATGAATGTGCAACAGGTCAAAGAATGGGTGCGGTGGGCGTGGTCTATTGGTGCAACAGCATGTCCGCACCATAAGGGTTGGATTCCGCCGATACCGTCAGACGTAGAACGAGATGCGGGTCCGTTGCGTTCTAACTTAGAACTTCAATTGCTCGCAGAAGTTATTGTGAGAGCCTCTGAAGGACAGACGCATGCAGAGATCTTAGAATGGGTGCAGCGTATCGTTGATCCTCCTCCTAATAGCGGCGGGGCTACTTCTATCTCTGAGTACACTAGAAAGAATGACGGCAATAGAACAATAGAATCACTTAACCATGATTGGAAGAATCCTATAGGCGCATACCTCTATGGTCCGCATTGGTTATTCGCTTCTACGTGGTTGCATTTGAATGAGGATGAACTCGATTCTTATCTAACAAGCGAAGCACAGAAAGATGCTACGCATGTAGTAGTCGCATTGAGCACAGGGCATCGTCCACACTTCAATGAAGTACCGTTCAATTTCTTAGAATCACAAAGGACAAAGGACAGAGTAAGAGACCGATTGCAATATATTATTAATGCAGGTAAGTCACCGTGGGTCTATCTATGCTCGCAGGAATACTTTGTCCAGATGCTAGCCAGTGATCATACTGCGTTCCTTAGATATGCAGAAGAAGCAATAGAGACGGTATCTGATTTGTGTAGCCACGCCACGCCATTTAGAGAGCTAGGTGATATCTATGGAGGTTCGCAATTAAAAGAACGAAGACAAATATATAGAGCAATGAGAAAAGGCGCGAAGCGTGTAGCATTAGCAGTTCACGAACGCGCATTAGAACAAATCCCTCTCAATGACTTAGAGGGTATAGAAGGGAGGACGGTTAGTGCATTGCAGACAGGGTTCCATGTGAAAACGAAAGGAGCGAAATATACAGAGGGTGGACATAACTATAGCGGTTCTATTGAGTTCGCATTAGATAATGCAAGGCGTATGAATTCCTATCAACGGCAAGGGAGACTAGACGATCATTGCTCAGGTGTTTTTGAACACTCCATCCCAAACACAGGAACAGACACGCGGCCTGCATTTACTAAGTATCATCGTTCATTAGAAGAAGCGAAGCGGTATGGTATGGAATTGATACACGCGGGCGTGGCGTTTGATATGTCAGGACTAGGCGCAGCATAAGAGAGGATTACACAATGAATGATTTAGCAATTGTAGAGGCAGAAGGATTAATTCCTGTACCGGGAGCGAAAGAACTAGAAGCTAATGTGCGACGTTATCAAGAAATGCAACATACATTAGATAAGTTACTGCCGAATGAAATAGTAGAGACAGGCAAGGATGGCAAGAAGTATCGCCGCAAAGGTTACTGGAAAGCCATTGCACAAGGGTTCTCACTTAACGTAGAGTTAGTGAAAGAAGAACGGCAGGAATTAACTGACGGAGATTTCGGTTATGTGGTGACTTATAAGGCTACTGACCCGAGAACGAATAGAACATCGGACGGCGACGGCGCATGTTTCGCTAGTGAGAAATCACAAAGACGCGGCGGCATCGGAGGGACAGAGCACAATGTCAGGGCGCATGCTCATACTCGCGCGACGAATAGAGCGATTAGCAACCTTGTCGCCTTTGGAGAGGTCTCGGCAGAAGAGATAGAAAACACAGAACGGGGAGTGCCTGAGACACCCAAAAGAAAACGACAAAAGAAACTACCAGAGGCAACGTTAGAACAGCATGACGGTCCTGAGTTTGTTAAGGACATTACAGCAGGCAGCACATGGAGCAATGGTACAACGGTTCATAAGATCACAACGAACAAGAATAAGTATACGACATTGAAAGATGATCTAGTAGATCTTGCGGAAACAGCATTGCGACAGGAACGCCCTGTGGAGATTGCCTATCAGATTAAGAAAACGAAAAAGAATGCAGATGGCGAGATTCACGAATACAAAGCGATGACGGGTCTATCTCTCCTACAAGAAGAGATAGACGAGACAGAGGTGGACCCTGAAACGAACACGGTACAGGCAAGCGATGCGTTGCCAGTGAAGGACAATACACCAGACGAAGATGAGATCCCATTCTAACGTGATTTGTCCTCATTGCGGGAATGACGATCTGCGTCTTATAGAAAGAACCGCAACGGGCACGGTATCAATTACGTTCGTGTGTATTGTCTGTTCTAAGTCGTGGATTTTTGCTATCATATAGAAGCATTCATTGGGTACGGCAGTGAATGTTCTCTCCGGGAGTGGGGCGTTACGTCTACTTGTGTTTTTGGTATCCCACTGGTAGGCTAACGCCTCGTTCTTTTTCTTCCTAACAACAAAATGTCACCCGAGCGGGGCGGAGCTATGATTAGAGTAACTGAACTCTTGCGATGGAGTGGTGAATCAGAACCAATACCAGATTACCCGCATGTAAGAAGGGCAATGGAAAGAGGGACGGCGGTACATGATATGTCCCTCAACCTTGAGGACCGATTAGATTTGCAGCCTGACAAACCAGTAGAAGACTACATCAACGAATTGCCAGAATGGATTAGAGGCTATGCCAATGCTGTTAGAAGATTCAACGAAGACTACAGGCCGCAGTGGATAGAGAAGGAGCTAAGGAAAGTAGACATAGAGTTAGGCATTAGTGGGTGCCCTGATAGGGTCTGTGTAATAGATGAAAAGGTCTCGCTTATTGATTATAAGACAGGCCATAACTACTCGTGGCATAGGTTGCAGTTAGCCCTATATCAGATCTTAGTTGAACGGGCAGGGATACAAATAGAACAGCGGGTTAACGTGTACCTCTATTCTAGTGGGCGCTATCGCGTGGGCATTCATAACAACATCAAAGACATACACGATGCGTGGTTAATTATTAACAAGTATAAACGTTATAAAGAGAATAAACCGAAGGTTCTAGGGGAGGGTTGCAAGCCATGACAGTAGATATAGAACTAGGGAAAGAAGCAGGCAGGGAGATAGGTCTAGTCTGGAGTAAAGCAGAGGGCTGTATAGAGATTGATAGAGAGATAAGAAGCGAAAAGGAATGTAGGCACGCACAGGAATCTATAGCGGCATACCGTTCTATGCGTGCGGATATGGTCAATGTTTATACGGATATGCTTAGACCGTTGAACGATAAGCGTAATGTTATCTTAAAGTGGAAGAGACTGGATCTAGGTCTTATTGATAATTCAATTTCTGATTTATCGTTGAACCTCACAAATTATACGAATAAGAAGAAAGAAGATAGCGAAGAACGAGCAAGGAAAGCATTAGAGGAGGCGATACGAGAGGGCGAGGATTACAAGGACCGTGTGATTACTGATTGCGAAATAGAAGCGTCACTATTAGAACAAGAGGGACTAGAGAATGAGGCGCATGACGTTAGAGTAAAAGCGGAGAACTTGCGTTCTGTGACACCGATTCCGAACGTAGAATCTAAGGCTACTGAGATAGAGCCTATGCAGAATTCACCAGTCTACGAACGAGAGACGTACCATGTAACGCTAGTTGATCTAGCGGTTCTATTGCATGCTGTGGTAGATGGAAAGGTATCTATTAATGCAATAAAGCCAAATCTTTCGTGGTTGAATTCTAAGGTTCGATTGCACGATGGAAAGCTAGACATTCCGGGTGTAATGACAGAAAAGAAAACTAGCTATATAAGAAAGGCAAGCAAGCATGGTTGATCCTGGCTCACCTTTGTCTGTCCTTACTGATAGGGATCTAGAAGAGGCGGTAATAGGGCAGATAGTAATCCACAAAGCATGGCCGTTCTATTCTGCACTGGGTATGAATGCTGATCATTTCTGGTCAAATGATCATAAACAGATTATTAACATTGCGTCTCGCTTGGTCTCTGAGGGCGTATCGCCTGACCCTGTATTGCTTAGGAAGGGCGGCGCGTCTGCTGTTGCTATATCACAGTGCCTAGGTAATACCGTTCCATTGAGTGAGGTGAACGGCAAGTATATGTTAGATCAATTGCGAGAACTATCACGGGCGCGAAAGATCTACTATGCCTGCCAGGAATTAGAACAAACGTTATCACTAGGGAGTGGGTCTGCAAAGGATGTAGTGAATGAGCACCTCGTATCTGTAGAGAAGATTGTTAGAGAGTCCACAGATACAGGCGTCGTAATGGACGCAGATGCGCAGCATGCCGCAGCGTTACACCTAGCAAAGACTCGGCATAGCGCGCAACGTGTTTGGTTAGGGTTAGAAAAGTTAGATAGCGTAATAGACGGTTTAACCTCGGGCGAAGTTCTCGGGTTAGCCGCGCGTCCTGGTATAGGTAAAACGCTGTGGATGGGGCGGTATATGCGTTCTGTTATGGATTACGAGATGGGCGCGTTAATGTTTTCTTTAGAGATGCCTACCGCGCAGATTGTTACTCGCCTAATTCAACCTGAGTGGGAATGGAATAGAACCAAAGCATTAGATGAAATGAAAGCAAACAAACCAAGCGTAGAAGAGTATAGGGAGAAATTTAAGAACCTGCACATATGCGACAGCGCAGGATTACCAGTTGCCGAAATGGAATCTATAACGATGCGCTTACAACAGCGGCATAAGATAGGCTTAGTTCTTATTGATCATCTAGGGTTAGTTGGTGGGCATAACAATCTGAGACCATACGAAAGAACAAGCGTAAACAGCAGAGAGATTAAAGATCTCGCCAAGCGTTGCAAGGTGCCTGTTGTTGTTGCGTTGCAAGTCTCACGGGAAAGCGGGGGCGATGGCTCTGTACCGCTTTCGTTATCTTCTACTAGGGACTCGGGCGTAACAGAGGAAGTGTGTGATTACCTGATAGGATTACATCGGCCAGATAGAAATAACAATCTTACATCTACGCAACGCTTTGAATTCTCCAATGTAGTTATTGCAAGAGTAATTAAGAACAGGCACGGCGCAGTCGGCGAAGAGGTTGCAGTGCATATAGACCCAGAAACCCTAGAATGGGATGAACGCAAAGATCTGAAATCACCGAGGCGCACAGTTAGAACAAGCTCATAACGTCGCAGTACAGCGCACACAAAGACCCATAGCATAAGTCTGTAGAGCCTAGGATTCTAGGTGTCTGCGTTCTTATGGCTATGGGTCTTTTTTTGTTTGTGCTCTGATTATTTGTATAAAAAAAGTAGCGGAAATTATACGTCCAATGTGCTAACCTTCACTTGTTTGATAGTACGTTTCACGGTTACGGGAGTGCCTAGGCCGAAAGGCTCAATGCGTGCCTTTCTTCCGAAGGGTTCTACGCGACCGATTATTACGGCATCGAACCCTGCGCTTAAGACATGGGAACAAGCGATAAGAAATGTTGCACAACCCTATGCCTATGTGTTTACGACTTCGCCCGTCAGGGTCTCTCTACGGTTCTCTATGCAGAGACCTAAGAACTTTCCGAAGAAGAGATCCCGCAGGCATACGAAACGCCCGGATATAGATAAGCTCTCACGAGCGGCATTAGATGCGCTGACGGGGATCTTATGGGCTGATGATTCACAGGTCTATTCGTTGCACGCGAATAAGATCTACGCACTATCAGACGAAGCACCATCGGTGAAAATTACTGTTACTACTATGGAGGAAATATGAACGATCTTGCGGTAGTTACTCCGTCAGTGTTGCCAGTTGGAAAATTTGAAATAGAAGACTTTGACTTCTCACCCACCTATTTAAAGCCGAGAGATAACTTTGATTTGAATCAGTGGGAACGACTCGGGCAGTTTATTAGACTAACAAATCAAGCGTGCCAATTCTGGTGGGGCGATTGGTTGAACATGGGCGAAGAGTCATTTGGAGAAAAAGCATCGCAAGCATTAGAACCTACAGGATGGGACGTTGATACATTGCAAGTCTATTCTTGGGTCTGTAAGAAAGTGCCTGCTGAGAGTAGGATTACTGGGGTGACGTTTTCTCATTATCAATTGCTTGCGAAGTATCCATTAGAATTTCAACAGGAATGGGCGCAGCGAGTGGTGTCTGAGAATATGTCAGTTAGAGGATTGCGCTACGCATTAAAGGAATTAAAAGAGCCGACTAAGCAGGATCAGCCGTGCATCCTTATACGCTGTAAGAACGATGCTGATGCCGATACGGTAGAGGCATTGCTTCCTGAGAATGTGAAAGACACCTGTGTGATAGAAAGAGTTCGGCGAAAGATGAAGGCGTAGCAATGATGTTCCCGAAGCCAGAGCCGCAGCAGATAGAACGACAAAGAAAGAAATCAGCAGAACGGTACTGGATTCGCAGAGTACGTGAAGAAGTCGAGATACGGGACCGTGGTGTATGTCGAGCCTGCGAACAATTGAATCGCAGGCCCGACAATCTCGGCCTACCTATTCAAATGCACGAATTAGTCTATAGAAGCAAGACACGTGGCAAGCCCATGCACGAACGGTTCAGCACTGAGAACTGCGTCTTACTCTGCGCGACGTGCCATAGAGATCTACACAATAAGAAACTTTCTGTGCATGTAACAAATGAAGCGAAAGGGGCAGACGGAAAGTTAATATTCAAGTTATGGGAATAAATGAGACACCTGAAGACAGAGATAGGCAATCGTTATTCTTTGATTACATAGAACGATGGTCGCCTCGATTAGTAGAACGTGGATTCACGGGGAAGGGGTTAAGTTATGCGAAGCGATTAGATTATATGCTAGTAAGCAACAACGATCACAACCTTTGTGGATGGGCGGAAATCAAGTGTACATTCCGAACAATTGAATCATTACGCAAGGTCTATAGCATTTCTTTATCAAAGGTAGCAGTCGGTCGTTCTTATGTAGCCCTAACAGAGGTTCCTGCATGGCTCTTTGTTTGGTTTACGAAAGATAACAAATTTGGTTACGTAGATCTTTCAAAGGTCAAGACTTCGGCAGGGTTTGTTTACTGGGGCGGGTGGAAAAAGAGAGGGCTACCCGGAGACATGGAACCGATGGTTAGAATTCCCATAGATACGTTCGCTATGCAGGAATGCAACTTGGATTATGAACATCTTACTGACAGGCGCAACCGGAACGCTCGGCAAGGCTATCTTATGTCATGTCTTAAAGAACAATGAGAAGGTTGAGCGTATAGCGGCCTTCGCTCGTTCGGAGTCTAGACTGGCTAGTCTAACTCAGGAGTATGCCTCGCATGATGCCTTTCGGCCATTCCTCGGCGATGTGAGGGACTATGAACGATTAAGGGATGCCTGCGTAGGCATAGATGTAGTAATACATGCTGCGGCTTTGAAACGGGTGGATGATGGGGCATATAACCCGTTAGAAATGCACAAGACAAACGTAGTCGGCAGTTTGAATGTTGCCAATGCTGCGAGAGCCGAAGGCGTTAAGAAAGTTATTCTAATATCCTCTGATAAAGCTGTCGCCGCTATTAATACCTATGGAGGGAGTAAGTATCAAGCGGAGAATTGTCTTAGAGAACTGAACACCCATTCAGCGCCGAGAGGTACTCTTATATCCTGCGTTCGTTACGGGAATGTATTAGCAAGCACGGGGAGCGTTCTTACTATCTGGGAAGGACAACGTAAGCGGCATGAACGCATCTGCGTCACAGACGCTACTATGTCTCGCTTTTGGCTGACCATAGGCGAAGCCGTAGATCATATTTTCAAAACTATAGCGATCATGCGTGGCGGAGAGATTGTTATCCCCGTCTTAAGAAGCGCAACGCTAGATGATCTTGTACGTGCTTATATGTCCTTATTCGGCGATACGTTTGTTCCGTATGATAAGCACATTAGATCTAGCGGCGTTCGGCTCGGTGGTGAGAAGTACCATGAATCATTGCTGAACGATGACGAGATAGGAAGAGCTATTGCGACAAAGGGTCTTATTGTCGTACCGCCTGCGTTGCATTCATGGACTACTCAAGAATGGGAAACGGATCATAGCGTAGTGATCCCGTTATCATATACAAGCAATTATCGTGATTGCTTAAGCTATACACAAAAGGAACTACGTTCGTTATTAGAGCAAGTCCTACCCTCTATCAATGGCTAACAAGACGACAAAGATTGTCGGCATTGTTGGATTAGGATCTATGGGGCAGCGGTACGCGTCGTATTTGAAAGGGTGCAAGGATACGATTGTTATCGGGTGCGATGTAAGACCGGAAGTACATACAGATGATTACGTTTGTGTTGATAGCGTAGAAAATTTATTGAACACCGTAGAACCTGACGTAATGATCATTGCGTCACCCGCAGAGCATCATCTAGAGATCTTATATACCGTTCATGATGCCGTGCCTTCGTGTTCGATTCTTATAGAAAAACCGCTAACCAATAGGCGATTAGAGTTAGAAGATTTCGAGCGGTGCCGCGCCTTTGGTGGGTCTCTTATTGCGGTTGGCTACTGTTGGCGATTCCATCCATACACCAACCATTTGAGACGAGTTAGAAACGGCATACGAAATATTACGTTGTACTCAGGAAGCGATATGCAGACATGGCCCGGACATCACTACGCCGACCCATTGCGTGAATTCAGTCATGAGCTAGATCTTGTGGTGTATCTAACTAAACGCATTACATTAGGAAGTGCAGCGCTGTCGCCGAGCGGGTTATATGTCATGAATGGAGAACACGCACAGGGCAAGTGGGAGGTAAGAATAGCGCCTTTTGTGAAGGATTATGGACGATGGATCAAAGTAGACATGCACGACAAGTCCTCTGTTACTTATCACTGGGACGTAACCAAGGAAACCATTGATGTGATGTATAAGAAACAAGCGAACCAATTAGTGCATGCAAGTAGGGTAAGTCACTTATTATGCCCGCTGTTGTCTGGCTTAGAGACCACGTTATTAGTAGACGAGATAGATGCAAGGATAGAGGGTCAAGAAACATGGTTACCAAAACGCCCTATGTGATAGCCGAGGCAGGTTCTTGTGGAGATAGTAACTTAGACAAGATGATCCAACAGGTAGAAGAGTGCGCGGGCGCGGGTGCCGATGCCGTTAAATTCCAATGGACTTCTAATCCCTTCGCAATGGCGAAGCGCAGAGGGAAAGCATTAAGCGCAGGTTATGCGGGAGTCTATAAGAAATATATTGCATGGCCTGAAGCATGGCACAAAGAGCTTTCTAATAGGTGTAACGAGTTAGACATAGACTATATGTGCGCTGTCTATCTAGAGCAAGATGTAGAAGTAATTGCGCCCTATGTCGCGCATTATAAGATCTCTAGTTTTGAAGCATTAGATAGGTCGCTCTATAGTGCGACAGATAGTTACAGGCGCGAGGGGCAACTTTTATTTGTATCTGTTGGGATGTGTTCGGACAGTGAGATTAGAACGATACAAAGTCACATAGAAGCCAACGCAATACATTATGCTCGTCTATTGTATTGTGTTAGTGCTTACCCTGCGCCGTTAGAGTCATTAGACCTATACAAGATCCAAAGTTTGAACCTTGCGGGGTTCTCAGATCATACGAACCCGAATTACATTACAAGCGGAATGATTGGCTTCCTTTGTGGCGCTGATTATATTGAAGCGCATATGAGATTAGAAACGACGGACACTTCTAATCCTGACTTCAAGCACGCGATGACCTGCGACGAATTAGCAGAGTATATAGGAGAGATTCGCATCGGGGCGTTGTCTCTCGGAGGGAAGCGAAGCGAGCGGTACATAATCAAACTATCAAAAGACTCTCAAAAGATTATGAACAGGAAGGCTGAAGCCGAATCCTTAATGAGCCAGTATAGAGTTTTGAATCGACCGTCTCTAATTGATAGAGGAGGGAAAGAGAGTGCCTAATGTAGCGTTACGACCTGCGATTGCCGAAGACGCCGAGGCTGTCTTCACTTGGCGTAACGATGAAGAAGTAAGAGCGTTGTCGCGTGATTCCAAGCCTGTAGAATGGGACGATCATCTATCATGGTTTTCTAATTGCTTGGTTGGTGCGAATAGCGAGTCGGTATGGATTATAGAATACGAAAACATTTCGATAGGCAGTGGGCGCATAACTAAATATGAAGAAGATGACCGCGCAGAGATTAGTATTGTTTTATCCGAGGAATATAGAGGCAACGGATACGGTAGTGAAGCATTGAAACAATTAGTCCATATCGTCCGCGGAATGGGTCGGTTGCCTGTCGCGTGGGTAAGACCTTCTAATGCACGGTCCCTAGCTGCATTCAAGCGGGCGGGATTTGATTTCGCTAATCAATTATTAGAACTTCATCACAATGAATGAGTATAGCTTACTATCCAGATCATTAGATATCCGACCAAAAGAAAAGCCGTTCGTAAGTGCGGCATTTGATGGATATGTAATGAAGCATAGCGGAGGTTCACGATGGCATGTGAGTAGTTGGATTGATTACTCGTTAGCTTACACAAAGGGCGCAATTGATCGTTCTGTGTTAATCATTTGCGATGATTCTATTGTCGGTGTCTGTCCTGCGGTGCAATGTGGGGAATGTTTGGGCATGGGAGATGACGCCTGTGCGGGACCGCTGTTAGACGCGGATGTTGATATAGAAGCAGTTTGTAATGTGCTCATTTCATATTTCAAGGATTGCGGGATAGGGTCTATTGATTTCCGATGGGATCGTTATCCTTTCGATTGTAGAGCGATCATTGCTCGGATAGCATCGTGCTTCAATGTGAATCAGTATGAATGGGAAACGGCTATCGTGCCCTTGTCTTTGTCGAAAGACGAGCAATTCTTACGTATAAGGAACAGCTATCGTTCTTTAATTACTAAAGCAAAACGTAAGCGTTCTATTGTCTGGGGCACCGCTGCGTTGTTTGAACACTACCGGTATTGCCATCAGTCTGTCGCAAAGCGCCCAAGGCCACCAGAAACATACGAACATCAACGCCGAGCTTTAGAGTCGGGTTCTGCATTCATTGTCGCGGCGACGAATGAAGAACACCCGTATCTAATGGAGTGCTATAAGAAAAACAAGCCAGAGATACGATCTATTCTTGCATGCAATTATGTGATGGTTCACAAAGGGCATGGTTATTATGCAAGCGGACCAAGTATAGAGAAGAATTTACAGCACGCCTTACAGTGGGCGGCAATGGAAATTCTTATGGGTCATTTAGATGGATGTAGTTATGAGCTTGGATGGTTAAAGGGTGACGGCATAGGATTTTTCAAACGCGGCTTTGGTGGGTCTATTGCGTATGTTGATGCGATCAAAGGTAGTTTGTGACTAAGAAGGTGATTGCCATCGTGCAAGCGAGACTAGGAAGTAAGAGGTTTCCTGGTAAGAGCCTCGCTAGTTTTCATGGTTCGCCAATGATCTACTCGGTCTTAGATAGAGCCTGCTCCACCAAAGGCATTGCTCATGTTGTCGCCGCAGTCCCAACAAGAGATACGGCATTGATAGATTCTATTGAGCGTTACGGTAGAGTCTCAGGCAACAGTGTGTCAATTGTGTACGGACCGGAACGTAATGTCTTACTACGGTTTTTTCTTGCCGCTACGACTTATAAGGCTGACGTTATTATGCGTATAACTGGTGATTGTCCGTTATGGGTTCCTCGTGCGGGAGAAGAAGTGCTAGCGGCTTATCTAAGTGACCCTGACAAAAGAGAGTTCTGGTCAAACGATACAAGGAACAGCGGATGGCCTGACGGAACAGATGTGGAAGTCTTCTCTATGTCTCTATTGCGTCGTGCTTGTCGCGCAAGAAAGCTTACAGACGCAGACTTAGAACACGTGACAACATGGATGCGAAGGACATTAGATAGAAAGGTCGGCGTTGTTCATAGAAGCAAGGATCTACTTTCTCATTTGAAATTTTCAGTGGATACGCGCAAGGATTTATTAGATATTTCGACAAGTGAAGCGAAGCGATTAATACAGATCATAGAAGATGGAGGAACAGCACGTGCCAAAGGGAAGAAAGAAGACTTACAAGAGCTTACCGAAAGAAGTTAAGAACCTACTATGCACGGAAGATTATCAACTATTAGCCCGTGCGTTCTATTGTACTCCGGGCGGATCTCAGGCGAATAGTAAGAGACACGGCCATGTCATAGATAGAACATCTCCTGCGTATGCTATTAGAGGTGAAGGTCCGTATATAGAATTATCGAACAAGCGTAGATTGATTGATCTTGCAGGGGCTAATGGGGCTGTTCCGCTTGGGTATGCAGATCCGCAGGTAGAATGCAACGTTCGTTCGCTAGCACAAGAGCAAGGCGGTAGCCTCTCATTGCCATCGCCGCTAGAGATAGCAGCATCGGAGGCTATGATTAAGAATCTTACTGATTCTATGAGCGGCAACCATATGATAACGAACCCACTAGTTAGATGGGTAAGGACAGGGAGTGAGGCGGTAAGTGCTGCGGTCGCTATCGCGCAGGAAGAAACAAAGCGAATCGATGTAGGATGCCTAGAGGGTTCTTATCACGGTTGGCACCCGTGGACACGACAAGCCAAGACATTACCTGCATTCTCATGGTTTAAGAAAGCCAAGACGGACAACGTAATAGAACTATTACGGAGGGAAGATGTTGCTGTTGTGTTGATTGAATCGCCACGATTTGATCCCGTGGATGATTCTTATAAGAAGGCTCTAGCTGTTATCAGAGAGGCATGTAATGCGACAAAGACCTTATTGGCATTCGATGACGTTGTGTTTGGGTTCAGGTTCGCAGAGGGCGGTCTAACTCAAGTATCAAAGGTAAAGCCTGACCTGATTTGCTTTGCCAAGGCATTAGGCAATGGTTATCCTATCGGGTGCGTTGTGGGCCGCGGTGCGCTTATGGACAAGCATAAGTATAGGGTTAGTAGTACGTTCGGCGGAGAAATGACAGGATTAGCCGCAGCGATGGCTGTATTAGAAAAGCACGAGCCTCATGGGATGGTAGGAAGAAACGATTATAGATTATCTGACACGTGCAGAACATTACGAGCCATAGGTGCAAAGCTCATTCTACGATTGCGAGAGGTCTTAGAAGGAACGCCGATTGATGTAGTAGGAAATCCGCAGCATTTCAAGTTTGTGCCTCGCGATAGTGCTTCTGATTCGGCGCATAGAGATCTTATGCTGTTCTGTAATCTTTGTTGGATGTTTAGCGACATAAGGCGCGGCGAATTGGGCGTGTTGATTCATAAGGATGCTAACAATGCAAACCTAGCGATGAATGATGGCGTTATAGATAATATCTGCGAAATCATCACCCGCGCATCTTCCATAGTGAGTAATTCTAACTATGAGTAATAACCCTGATCATATTAAGGACTTAATCGCAGACCCAAAGAATAGGCGTAAGCATACGCCTCGCAATGTGGGTATGATTGTTGATGCACTGCACAAGGTAGGAGCGGGGCGATCTATTGTTATCGATGAAAAGAACGAAATACTCGCAGGGAACGCCACTATAGAGGCCGCAGGCGAGGCGGGTATAACAAAGGTCAAGGTTATAGAAGCAGAGGGTAATGAGATTGTTGCAGTGAAGCGCAGAGGACTAACAGATGCACAAAAGAGAGATCTAGCACTCTATGATAATAGAACGGGCGAGTTAGCCGAGTGGGACGTCGATCAACTCCTACAAGATGTCGAGTCTGGCCTTGATCTCTCTACACTCTTTTCCGATGATGAACTGGAATCGTTAATGAAAGATGCGACCCGTGCCGCACCTGATGAGTTTACTGAAGTCGATGAGGCGCTTCCTGTCGAGCATCATTGTCCTAAGTGCGGATATGAATGGAGCGGAAGTTCGTGAAGATCGTAACGACTTATCGCGTGCCGACTGTATCTTCTATTCGACAGATACCACCGAATGGCTTGAAAGCCGTCTCTACGTTTTCTGGTGGGGGTGGAACATGTTTGGGTATGACCTTGGCTGGCTATGATGTCGTATGGGCGAATGACTGTGACTCGCACGCGCGAGAGACTTATACAGCCAACCTTGGTAAGCCTATTGATGGGCGTCTTCTTAATGATGTGACCGTTGCAGATATTCTGTCCGAGACAGGGCTGAAGGAAGGCGAGCTAGACGTATTTGAAGGGTCGCCACCCTGCACAAAGTTCTCGACGGCAGGACGTCGCTCAAAGGGATGGAATCGTAAAGAGATTCATGCCGGAAGAAAACAAGCCAACACGGAGGATTTATTTTTTGAATGGCTGCGGTTAGCGAAAGGTCTACGTCCCAAGGTTTTTGTGGCCGAGAATGTTGCTGGTCTGGTGAAGGGAGTTTCAAAGGGATATTTTAAAGACATCCTAAAAGAGATGAAGTCATTGGGTTATCAAGTTACGGCACGACTGTGTGATGCACAGTGGTTAGGTGTTCCACAGCGACGCAATCGCATCATTTTCATTGGAGTACGAGATGACATTGGACGAGCGCCTGTTTTTCCTAAACCGTTATTCCGTCAATGGACTGTGCGACAAGCCATAGGCCACCTGTTAACGTCATCATCATTTGCGCTTAAGAATCAGCCGTCAACATTTGATGGGTCGCCTGATTTACCAGGGGCCACTATTGCCGCTTCTGATTTCAGTGGGAGCGAGAAGTCATGGCGTAGGAATATGGTCGAGGTTAGAGGCGACCGCAGCGGATATAGAAAGTTCGCCATCATTACTGATGAACCGTCTACGACCGTCCAGGCTGCCGGGTTGGATAATGGATACCCCACACAGCACACGCTGAAAATAGATTTCAAGGACAGTTATAAGTCTGCACAGCCATCAATGCAGAACGTCGCAGATAAATCATCTCCAACAATCAGAAGCGGTCGTTCTTTTCAGATAGAACAAGAAGTTGAAGTAGAACAAATTGTAGGGAATGGTCAATATAAAACCATCCGACGGCACCTCACGATTCCAGAGGTCAAGCGTCTATGCTCGTTTCCTGATGACTATGTGCTAGACGGGTCGTTTGGAAAGCAATGGATGCGGCTTGGAAATGCCGTGCCGCCCATGATGGCGTACCACATTGCTCGCGCCATTCGGACGGGAATCTTCCGTCGAGGCGTCGGTGGTCGTATATTAGAAGACTAGTTAAGATCCGACGTATTGCCAATCTATTATCGATAGATGGGAAGAATCCACTGGTAGTAAGGCAGAAAAGATCTAAGGTTTATACGTCTAGTGCCTATGAATGCAGACGTTCCAATTACACTAAAAGCCTATAGAGCAGGACTCGCCCATGCCAGAGAGTTAGGACGAATAGCAAAGAACGGTGGCGCGTTCCTCTGGGATAATCCCGAGATCTCACGAGATAGAGCCAAGGCGTGGGCTAAAGGATGGAAAGATACCCACGGACCAAACCCGCGTAGCATTCTCGATGATATGAAACCACTCACTCACAAACAATTAATTGCTAAGATTACACGCCATGAGATTGCTATACTAGGTACACGTGTGCCGTATCCTCGTGAGTAAGAGATAGAGACGGGTATCTATAGTGGACAACAAAAAGAAATCAGGCGGCGATAAGAAGACGCGGGCACCTAAGAAGGGCATCGGTGAGTGGACACCTACGTTTCTAATGGCCATACGTAATATGCCGAACATACGAGTGGCATGCTTGCACGCGGGGGTCTCACGGTCTGAAGCTTACCGATTGCGAAGTGTGAACCCGGAGTTTGAACAGGAATGGGCTGAGGCATGGCAAGATGGATTAGATGCAATAGAAGCGAAGCTCATGGCTCGTGCGATGAAGAGCGATACGATAGCAGCGATTTTCTTATTGAAGAACAGACGCCCTGAGATCTTTGGTGAGAATGTTAACGTGAATGTTAGTGGGTCTCTTACGATTGACGAAGTAAGACAAGGGAACGCACGATTAAATGATAAGCTTGCACAGATAGAACATGGACTCGGAGAACGAAAGATCGCTGTCAGCAGAGAATAGCTCACCCGCAATGCTAGCGGCGGAAGATTCTAATAGTCGTCAAGCGTTAGAAAGTTTGACGCCATTAGAAGCGACGCTCTTACGCTACCGTTGGCGGTTTTGGGCAAGGCCATCACAGCGGGCTCCAGAGTGGGACTGGGGTATCTGGCTTCTTATGACAGGCCGCGGGTTTGGTAAGACACGGGCAGGCGCGCAATGGGTTATAGAACAAGCACAGACCCCAGGGAATAGGATAGCGATTGTCGGGCGCATTCCTGCTGATGGTCGTGATGTAATGGTCGGCGGTGAGTCTGGGATCTTATCTAACTCGCCACCTGATTTCCTGCCAGAGTATTCTCCAAGTCAAAGACGGTTACGATGGCCGAACAAGTCAGAGGCTAGATTATTCTCTAGTGAGAAACCCGAAGATCTAAGAGGCCCAAACTTTCATTGTGCGTGGGTGGATGAACTTGCGAAGTATGATCATGCGCAAGAAACCTGGGATACCTTAGTCATGGCAGTGCGCCTACCGTCTAATCCTAGGATTGTCGTCACGACAACGCCGCGCCCTATACCGATTATTAAGCAGTTAATAGACGATAAGCATTGTCACGTTACGCATGGGTCTATCTATGAGAACAGAACGAACCTATCGGGGAAATTCTTTGAGCGATTAATCAAACGATATGAAGGCACCTACTTAGGGCAACAAGAGTTAGAAGGATTGTTGATTTCTGACAGACCGGGCGCGTTATGGACGAGAGATCTTATAGAGAAACATCGAATACGCAGCGAGCCGAAAGAGTTAGTGCGAATTGTAATTGCCATCGACCCGCCTGCCACTTCGGGAGAAGGGAGTGCCGAGGCGGGAATCGTGGCAGTAGGATTAGCAGCGGATGGGATGTCTTATGTCTTAGCTGATACAAGCTTACACGGGACGCCTGACGAATGGGGCAGGCAAGCAGTTAGGCTCTATGATAGATACGATGCTGATCAAATAGTGGGTGAGGTTAACAACGGCGGTGAGATGGTAGGGTTTACTGTCAAAGAATGCGCGAAAGCCCTACATAGAGATGGCGAACGAAAGTCGAGCGTTGTTCCGTATGTGCCTGTTAGAGCAAGTAGAGGGAAGTTAACCAGGGCAGAACCGATAGCAGCGCTATATTCCCAGGGTAGAGTTAAACATGTGGGTGTCTTAGCAGAGTTAGAAGATCAATTAACCGCATGGGTTCCGGGTGAGAAATCACCAGATAGATTAGATGCGCTTGTCTGGGCGTTGACATCTCTTATCGTCTATGGGAATACGGACATAGAAACATGGGGCGGTAATGAACCGAGCGAGGGTAGCGAACACGTACAGTCCACTGCTATCAAAGAGGGCGCATGGTTCCCTCCTGCCTCACGATGGTAAGTGAACGCGGCTATATGCCGACATCAAAGCGTTCTAACTGGGAGACGCCTATGGAATTCTTTGATTACATAGATAGGCAGGTCTGGTATCAATACGGGCAACGCAACGAACATGGCACCACGCGGCAGGGTATTGGTTTTGTAATCCGCCCTATGGCAGAGGGATACGCACATGGATAAGAAAGGGCATAGAAGAACGAGCGGGCGTGTTCTTATTGCCTGCGCGAACTGACGTGCGATGGTTCCATGATTACTTATGGAACGAAGCACAAATGCAACCGAGGGAAGGCATTCATATTCGATTCTTACGTGGGCGGGTTAAGTTTGTGGGGGCTGACGCGAGCGCGCCGTTTCCGTCGATGGTTGCCTATATAGGACGAACGAATGAGAAAGATCGGCGATAAGATAGAAGCCGACGGCAAAACATTCTATGTGGTGTATACGGGAGAGGCTCAGAGTGCGACGCGGACGCAGGGATTAGAACAGCGAGAGAAGCTCTGGGTATGGCCAATTGTTAGTAAGGTTTTTCAATCTAACCCGCATCGGGACTGGACACAATCGGATATCTTGCAATCAGTGAAACGGAAACAACCCAAAGGACAACGACTTGTAGATCGCCATATGATTAACAGTGCTATCCAGTATGAAGTCCGTCGAGATAGGATTATGAAAACGGGTACAGTCAAAGTAATACGAAAGGCAGGCGGCAAGCAATTGTCCACGTATAGATGGGTTGTGAGTTCATAGGGAACGTGTCATAGTTCGTTTATGTCTATCTCATTAGGACAACGCTTATCTATTGCCGGGAAAGCTATCACGGGGATCTTTTCGGACGATAGCGCGAAGCAAGCGCAAGGTCTCTTAGGCGGCATCTTATCGGGTAGCACGGGCGACCCGCCGTATAGGGGCGCATCGAATATCCTTGCGGCATATTCGACGATGCCGTGGTTACGCGCGGTCTCTCAACGAGTAGCCACATCGGTAGCGGCATCAACGACACAATGGCGTCTCTATGCGCCGAAATCAAGGGAACGTAGAGATGTTAGAAGGATACAGCGTGCAGCAGATAGTAAGACACGGCGCGGTCTGATTCGCCATCATAAGGGTTTGGAAGAGTTAGAAAGCCACATCTTACTTGAAGCATTGAACAAAGCGAATTCTTACATGGTAGGGCAGTCGCTTTTCAAACTTACGCAATTGCACTTAGATCTTGTCGGTGAGTCCTTTTGGATTAAGGAACGTAATGCCTTCGGTGCGCCGTATGAATTCTGGCCTGTGCCTCCTGATTGGATAGAAGCGACACCGACACCTGAGAACCGTTCATATCAGGTAAGCTTTGGCGCGTGGCAAGGCGCAGTGCCTGAAACAGAGATCTTATGGATGGCAGATCTCGATCCGTCTAATCCGTACGGTCGCGGGACTGGCATGGCTCGTTCTTTGTCTGATGAATTAGAGACGGACGAATACGCAGCAAAGCATACGCGGCAATTGTTCTTTAATCGCGCGCGGCCCGATATGATTATCTGGCCGAAGTCTCAAGGGGCGCATGACGTAGGATTACAGCAGGACCAAGTAAGAAGGCTCGAAGAACGATGGTTAGATGGGCACCAGGGATTCTGGCGCGCGTTCAAACCCTTCTTTGTGGGCAGGGAGATTCAAGTCCATGAAGTGAATCAGTCATTGCAAGAGTTACAGTTAGTTGAATTGCGTAAGCATGAACGCGATACGATTGTGCAAGTGTTCGGCATCCCTCCTGAACTCTTAGGCATTCTCAATAATAGCAATAGGGCAACAATAGAATCGGCTGATTACTTGTTTAGTCGGTGGGTTATTACGCCGCGTCTGGAGTTCTTACGCGCGCAATTACAAGAACGTTTGATCCCTGAGTATGATGATCGCCTAGTGTTGGATTTTGTCTCGCCTGTGGAAGAAGACAGGGCGCATATGTTAGAAGCGGCAAAGGCTGCGCCGTGGGCGATGAAAGTCGACGAATGGAGAACCTTACAAGGGCAAGAAACATTAGACGATGAAGCAGGACAGGTTCATATGATGCCTATGAACTTAATCCCTGTAAGAACGCCGAGCGTGCCTCCTGCGCCTATACCTGCAACCGTCGCAGGCGAGACACCACCTGAGGGCGACGTTATTACTAATACATGGGATCGAACGATAGCAGTTCTTAAGAGGGCAGGCGATAAGACAGGGCTAGCACAAGCCGAGAAGGAATCCGCATTAGATAGATCGCGATTGCCTGAGATCTGGCAAGAACTCGCAGAGCAGGAGCCTTCTGTTGAACGCATGGTGCGTTTGCATATTCAAAAGATTAGCAAGGGATTGGATAATGACCAATTAGCAAAGCTGAAAACCTTTAGTGAGTTAGAACGGTTGATTGATTTCGAGGGTTGGATTAGAGACTTAGATGACGCGATGCGCCCGCGATGGAAGCGTGCCTATTGGACAGGGTTAGAATTCGCCGCACGTAAGTTAAACATTACGATAGAACGCGGACAGAGGAAGCAGAAACAAGAGCCCGCGATTGTTCCTATCGAGCCGACGTTTGATTTCAATACGGCGAATGCGGCAGCGGTGAACTGGGCAGAAACACGCGGCGGGCAGTTTGTCTATGAGATCAGCGAGTCGACAAAGAAAGCTTTGCGCGTGTCATTATCAAATGCGCTCAAGAACGGTCTGGCTTCTGAGAAGCTAGCCCAGGACATCTTACGTCTAGAGATTGGATTAACAGAACAACAACAAGAAGCCGTAGCACACTACGGCGAGAAATTGAAAGAGTTAGATCCTGAGATTTCCGATGCGAATCTCGTGGGTGCCGTAGATGACTTCAGACAGGCCAAGATTCAATTACGTGCCAATACGATAGCACGGACTGAGTTGGCTATAGCGACGGCGAATGGTAGAGAAGAATTGTGGCGAGAGGCTATCAAACAAGAGGTATTAGATGTCACAGAGTTACGCAAATCTTGGTTAGCGGCAAGCTATGATGTATGCCCTATCTGTACAGGGCTTGCAAACCAAGAGTCTATTCCATTCGATTCATACTGGACTGAAGGGTTTCGTTCTTATCAACGGGAACCCGCGCATCCGAATTGTCGGTGTACTGTAGTGCTTGATGTAGTGGAGGGATAAGAACGATGGGATGGTTAGGTATCGGCGCGAAGCTTTTACCGTATATTGTTGAGGCTGTGGTTTGGGTAGAAAAGTTTATCAAGGCGAAAGGGCAACCGAAGCAGGATGCGGCTGTTCATATGGTGCAATCTATCTTAGGACTAGCGGAACAAGGCGCAGATAAGAACCTGCTTTCTAACCGCGCCGTAGAAGAGGCGACGCGATCTGTCATTGATGCCGTTGTGAAATTAAACAACGTTATTGCATCGAAGGGCGGGAATGAGTAGACCGATAGCACCATATGAACTCAGTCCATCAAATGCTGAGACGGTCATACGAGACGGCAAGGTTATCTTATCCACGCCGAGGAAGAAAGTTGCGATCACAGGCGCAGGGAAATCATTACGCCGTTTACCGTGGTTAGATAGGGACTATGAAATCTGGGGCTTAAACAATTTTTGGAATGCTATGCGAGATCCGCAGGGTCGCTTACGCGCGGATCGATGGTTTGAATTGCACCCGCCTACAGAGGATATACAGGATGAATTCGATATGCAGTGGTTGCGCGAATGTCCTGTGCCTATCTATACGACAGAACCCTTTGATAAGAACCCAAACGCGGTAGTCTTTCCTTTGCAGGAATTATCTATTAAGTATCGCGATTACTTCTCGTGTACGTTTGCCTATCAAATAGCCCTGGCCATAGACGAAGGGTTTGAAGAAATAGCGGTGCATGGATTAGAGCTTGTCCACGGGACACAACGAGAAGCGACGGTAGAACGTGCTTGTGTGGATTGGTGGCTCGGGTATGCCGAAGGTCTCGGAATTACGATAGACATTCCTACGGGCGATCACGTGCTGAAACACTGGGCGCGCTATGGGTTTGATTATTGGCAAGAGGCTAACATTGTTCGGCAATATGTTGGTTCCTTCGTGGATAGGAAGGTTGCGGAATAAAGATAGACAAGGTGAATGATTGCGTGTCATGGTAGCCACTGGGTTGGTGCTAGTGGCCGGGGCATTGGTTCACTTCCTCCGGGCTGATGTCCCGGTCTACTACGCGGGAGATTGAAGTATGAAAAGACCCGAGCAAGAGATTAGTAATCTTACGGAATGGCGCAAGGATGCCGAGGCGGGTACGGCGTCAGATCAAACAATCCTACGTAAGCAATTCTTAGGCGAGGTTGAAATAGCAGAGGGACGACTTGTTAAGTTTGTTATTACGACAGGAGACGCAGATAGGGAGAACGACGTTATTAGCTCACAAGGGTGGGACGTTTCTAACTATCTTAAGAACCCTGTAGTTCTCTTCGCCCATGATTATGATTCGCTTCCCGTGGCACGCGCGATTAGTCTTGAACAAGAAGGCGATACGTTGATCGCTGTTGCGGAATTCGCAAGTGCCGAATTGAATCCTATGGCAGAGCGTGTCTATCAAATGCTCAAACAGGGGTTCTTACGCGGGGCGTCTGTAGGATTTCGCCCTGTAACGTTTGCATACAACGAAGGGCGTGGAGGCGTCGATTTCGCGAAGCAGGAACTCTTGGAATTTTCTATTGTCCCGATTCCCGCGAATGCGTCGGCGTTGATGGCGGCAGGCTTAAAGGAACATGATGCGTCCATCTTAGTTACATGGGCGAAGGATTTACTAAGAGCCTATGACCCGGAAGCCTTAGAAACAAAGGCACCGATTAGTGATCAGTTAGATGATTTCCTAGATGTTATCCGTAAGATGATGAATGACATCAAGGTCTCGGTAAGAGAGACGATTAGAAACGTTGACGAATTTCAAAACACGTTCCAATATACTACGCCGCGTAGCATTGGCGATGATGAACGTATTGCGAAAAAGGATAAGGGTATTGCACCTAAGAACGTCTCAGAAGAAACTGCGCCGATGGATGCGCCGTGGAGAAAGCCATCGCTCGGTGACTATGTGGACCAACCGTGGGATGACTTAGATAGTGGAGAACGGAAACGAATAGCGGGCCACTATGCGTGGGCAACGAGTGCAGAGCCAGAGGCGTTCGGAGAAATGAAACTCCCGCATCATAGGCCAGAGGATGGCTACGTTGTATGGCGTGGCGTTGTGGCAGCGTCGGGGCGATTAGATCAAACTGATTTCCCATCTGCTGACATGGAAGCGGTCAAGAACCATCTAGCAAAGCATTTCCGCGAGTTTGATAGAGAGCCACCGTGGGAACGTGATTCGGCTTCATGGTCGGCGTTTGTTAAGGCGAGAAAGAGACGCGAACAAAAGTCTAACACGCCGATCAAAGACATAGAGCTTGCGGCTTTGTTGCATGATTATGGATTTGAAGATGAGGCAGTCGGCCTAGTTATGGGAGACGCGACGAGCGATGTGCAATCACATTCGTGGGCTGATGCCTATCAAGCACAAATGCTTAGCGCCTTACAACGTATTGAGGGACGTTTGAAAGAAACAAGTGTGCAGGCTTTACAGGAGGTGCAACCAAGAACCGAGGGATTAGATAAAACGGAGTTAGACGCGCATGATTTCGTATTAGAACTCGATGATCACTCGGATGACTTGGTAGAGATAGACTCTGCGGATCTGGTGGGGGCGATGCGTTCCGCATTGCGCGATTCTGTAGGCACCGTCGTGGGGGCGGAAATGAAATCCGCTATCAATGCCCTACGCGGACGACTCGATTGATAGTGGGAGAATGATAATGAGCAGAGGTATGACGAAGGATGAACTCGCAGATTTCGTTAAGAACGTATCATTGCCGTTGATCAAAGATCAGCTTGGCAGCGATCTATCTAACATCGTGAGAGAAAACGTTGAGAAGATGGCAGCGGATCAAAGTGGTCCGTGGGCGTCGAAGTGGGCGCATCGTCTATCTAATGATAAGCCTGTAACTGAACGTCCCAAGGGCGAAGCCTTTGGACGTGTTGTCCGCGCGATGGCAGCGGCGAAAATGAATAAGCTTGGCGGTGAGGGCACCGTTGAGATTCTTAGAGGATGGGGCGACAATGATCTTGCTGACGCGCTATCATCGGCGAGGTCTAAGGCACTGGCAGCAGGTGACGCGACGGCAGGCGGGTTCCTTGTTCCTACGCAGTTTTCTAACGAAGTAATTGAACTGTTGCGGGCGCAGAGCGTAGTAAGAAGGCTCGGCGCGAGAACCGTGCAGATGCCAACGGGGACGTTGAAGTATCCGAAAATTGCCACGGGCGCAAGTGCGGCCTATGTTGGTGAGAACGTGAACATTTCTAAGTCCGAAGAAACTTTCGGGCAGGTAACATTGACCTTTAAGAAGTTGGCAGTTATGACGCCAATTTCTAATGATCTCTTACGTTATAGCTCGCCGTCTGCTGATGCGATGGTCAGAGATGATCTCGTCTCTTCTATGGCAACGAAAGAGGATTCCTCGTTCATTCGCGGTAATGGGACAGACGCCACGCCAAAGGGTCTATTGAATTGGTGCGTAGCTGATCAAAAGATTGCCGCGAATGGCACTGTCAATCTGGCGAATATCACGGATGATCTCGGGCAATTGGTAGTCAAACTCAAAGAGGCGAATATTCCTATGATTTCGCCAGGATGGATTATGGCACCACGGACCGAACAGAAACTTGCCACTATCCAGAATGCGAATGGCGTGTTTGCATTTAGAGACGAAGTTATTCAGGGAACGCTGTGGGGTTGGCCTGTTGGCGTAACGACCAATGTTCCTATCACGCTAGATACTACGGGCGCAGGGAATGATAACGAATCAGAAGTCTACCTCGTAGACTTTGCCCAGGTTCTTATTGGTGAGTCGCAGAACCTATTAGTAGACTCTTCGCAGGAAGCGGCCTATCACGACGGGTCTAATGTGCAGGCGGCTTTCAGCTTGGATCAAACTGTGGTTCGTGCGATTGCTGAGCATGATCTTGGCATGCGGCATGACAAGGCTGTCTCGATTCTTACCGGGGTAACGTGGACACCCTAAGTGAGATAGATAAGGGCTATTACTTTTCTTAGCGAGGTAGGGATATGATTACGAGAGATGTGGCACAGATTCGACCGATTGCCGCTGTTGACGTGGAGACCTATGATGCGTCTTGCGGCAGCAACGATGGAACGACTGGCAATGAAGTAAAGGGGCGTATTATTGATAGGCTCGGACTCGGACGTTCTTATACGTCCGCGTTACTCCATGCTCATGGATGGGGAGACATTGGTACAAGTACGGCAAGCGGCACAAAGTTTATGACCGTCGGCGCGAGGTTGCTACATAGCAGCACGACGTGTTCTGATGACTTTGATGAACTCTCGACAGGCAATAGACCTTCTAACGAAGCGCTATTTCTTACTGGGAATACCACGTCAACGCTTGCCTCGGGTTTCATGGCTACGTCTACGAGTGTAGGAACCTTTGGCGTCTTTACCGCTACGGCCACAGGGTCGGCGGCGGGCGATTCGTTTGGCTTCTACGATCTAACTGGGGCGCAGCGATTCATACAGGCAGCATTGTTATGGAATACGAATGCTTCTAGCTCTGGTGGCAGTGTCCTAGAAGCAGGCGTAGACCTTGGGTTTGGTGCGGTGGATGAAGTGCCACATCAAACGACGAGCACGGCAGCAGTCTATGTGACGACGTGTAATGACGCATAAGCATTGGCATGGCTCTTATAACAGTCGAGGTAATAGGCAAACCGCTTATCTTACAGGGACGTGTTACGTTTCAAGTAGGCGAACGGTTTGGTTTAGACTCACACTGTAAAGAGTTCAAGGATATGATAGAGCGGGGATGGGTTCGTATCTGCCCATCTCCGCCTTCTATAACTGCGCTTACCAACCCAGTAGGCGATAAGCAGATCACAAGAAAGAAAACGCGGAGGAAGGGATTGCATGTCTAGCCATCTAACAGCGAAAGAAGCCGAACCCGGATCTGGGGTACAGTTTGATCATGCTGCGGAGAAGGATTATCAAATAGAAATTGTCGATAAGATAGAGGGCCGACTCAAGTGTACGCCGAAGCGAGAGAAGGTAGCGATCATAGGCTTTGCTACGTCGAGTAGAGACCTTGCGCCCTTTGATGATCCGTCTTATGAGATATGGACATTAAACCAATTGTATCGGCATGTTCCGAGGGCTACTCGGCATTTCGACATTCATTGCAACTGGGAAGAGGATAACGTCGAAGGCACTGATCATAGAGGATGGATACGAGAGGCACCGATTCCTACCTATATGATAGAGGCTCACGATGATCTCCCGAACGCGGTGCGCTTTCCTATTGAGAAGGTAATCAAAGACGCAGGCATAGATTACTTCACAAGCACCGTCGCCTTTGAAGTTGGATTAGCTCTCTATGAGGGATTCAAGGAGATTTCCTTATACGGTATTGACCTTATCGTAGGCACTGAGTATTCGGTACAGAAAGCCTGTCTAGAATTTTGGTTAGGGATTGCCCATGCGCGAGGCGTGAATGTGCGTATCCCGGAACAGAGCGCATTGTTACATCAGTCTTATCGGTACGGGTATGAACAGGAACCGGATTGGGGACCGCTGCAAATGGTAGAAGTATCAAAGCGCATAGACCATCTAAGTAACGAACGGAATAAGCAAATGGCATTGATTAATGCGTTAGACGGCGCACTTGCCGAAGATGATAGATGGTTTGTTAAGAAGATAAATGGGATAACACCCGAAGAACGCATTAAGACTTTGAACGGCCAGAGAGGGCAGGCGATGGCGTCATTGGCAACGATAGATGGCGCGATCCAAGAAACCACCTATTGGCGGGATCTCTATACGTTACGCGGTCGCGGTGCGGCTGTTAATCCTATGGTCTAACTATGATCTCTGTCTGTACGAGTAGCACCGATGAACAATTAGCGGCGCTCGGGGATCTTATGATGGTTCTTGGCGTCACGGCGTCGTCGTCCGGGATGGACCTTGCACTTACACAGGCGTCCGATTGGACTACGCGATTTGTAGGGTATGACCTTCGGCGGCAGGTATATGAAGAGACCGTGGCGAGTTATGGTTCGCAACGTCTTATGTTAAGTCAAACGCCCATACGATCTGTGCAACGTTTCTTCAATTCGACAAGTACGGCTGATGCGACAGAGTTTGAATCGAGCGAATATCGTGTATCTGATAAGGAAGCGGGTTTCATACAAAGAGATCAAGGATATGAATGGACAGCACAACGGCGATGGGACTTAGGCAGTTATGTTGTTCCGAATAGCGAAACGCGCCCGTGGCTTGTAGTCTACGAAGCGGGTTATCAAATAGGAGAAACAAGTTCAACTAGTGACAAGTGGGCAACAACGAGTACGTCTAATTCCTTGCCACCGACAATAGAACGCGCAGTCCTCTTGCGCGCGGCGGAAATGTATCAAGGATCGGCGGGCGTTAAGCAATTGAAAGTTGGCCCGCTCTCGGTTACATACTCAAGCGAATCAGCAGATGGTAACTCGGACAGCCCATCTGCCTTACTTAGACCATTCATGCGGATTGATTGATATGTTTAACGTGAATATATTTTCTCCGCTAATGAAACAAAGTGTCACGGTGGAACCGTTTCAAAGCTACGATAGCTATGGGTCGCCGAGCTATGGGACGGCTGTAGAATACGAGGGCGCGGTAGTAGGAAAGACGGAGAAGATTATCGGCGCTGATGGGCAAGAGGTTCTTAGTCGTCAGACGGTCTATCTAAAGTCAGACGCCGCGTTACGTCCATCCGATAGGATTACGTTATCAACGGGCGATATAGGTTCAACGGAAAGCTATGCGATTAATCCCGAGATCTTATCTATCGGTCGTTTCCCATTTGGAAGATCGCAAGGATGCACAGTTGTCTACCTTAAATAATTACTATGCCGCTTTATAAGATCTCAGACATGGCAAGCAAGGTTCTCGCGCAGTGTGCGAAGGATTACGGTATGAATAAATCTGAAGCCCTTGCGTGGTTAATACGAGAGACAGCCTCGCCTACCGTGCCGAAGCGCGGCAAGGTAAGTAGAACGGAAAGCATTGAATTGTTCTTAAGTGCCGAAGAAACAAAGATAGTTGAGGCGCTAGCACATACTTATGATTGCACGCCGTCAGCAGTCATAGAAGCGTATCTACAGCGCGCCGCGGGATAAGAACATGCCAGAGGTTCATGTTGAAGATATGTTATCTCGTCGCTTGCGCGCCCTAGCGAAGCAGGCACCGAAGTTTGCCGCGCAAGCACTGAACAAAGAAGCTATCAAGGCTATGAGGGTTTCTGCACAATTGGTTCCGGTTTCACCTAATGGGGGAACATTGCGGCGGAGTAGGAAAGTCCACCATGCTAAGCCGCCAGAGTTGAAAGCGATGCTTACGTATGGGACTGAGTACGCTATCTATGTGCATGAGATTCCGTCGCCGCCTGCCAAGTCTCCGAAAGGCCGAAGCGCAAGGCATCATCCTCCGACGCAGTGGAAATACTTAGAACAGCCGATCCAAGAAGCTGCGGTCGGATTCCGTGGACGTGTGGCGACTGACATTGAACGTCGTATTAAGAAGTGGGCGAGCCGATTAGATAAGGGCTCTAAGAAGTAGACACATGCTGCTTGATGATATTGCGGATCTCTTATCGACGGGTGGCGTTACCACGACCATCTATAAGGGATTTATGCCTGAGAAACCTGACACGGCGATCTTACTTACGGAGACGGGCGGGCAAGGTCCGATTCACGCGATGTCCACAGGACCGGGACAGGCAAAGTTAGAGGTCGCAGGCTTGCAGGTTCTCGGGCGTTCGGCAAGTTATCAAACTGCAAGAACGAACATGCAGTCCGTTATGAATCTTTTAGACGGTTTGAATGAACGAACAATTAACGCCACGCGCTATTCATATGTTGCAGCGCAACAGGTTCCGTTTTCTATTGGCCACGATGGCGCGGCGAGGTCAATGCTCTCGGTCAATTTCCTTGCTTGGAAGGACTTATCCACGGGGTAGTCATGGCGACAGTAATCTATAACGATGCCAAGTTCTTTTTAGGCGGGTACAATCTAAGCGCCGACCACAACGAAATCGGACTAGAGTATTCGTCTGAGATGTTAGATGTTACGACAATGGGCGATGATACGCGCATTAGAAAAGGCGGGCTAGAAAGTGCGACGGTGAATGGTTCTGGCTTCTGGAATAGCGGCACAGGAAACGCGGGCGAGGCGTTGTTTGGTCTATTAGGTAAGAATCAAAAGATTCTGACTTTGTTCCCTGATGGGATTGTTGAAGGAACATCAACGCTAAAAGGCTACGCGATGAAGTCGGTGCTCGCGGAGTATAACATAGGAAATTCTGTAGGGTCGATGCTGACGTTTGATCTTACTGCCGAAAGTGCGGGGACTGATTAGGAGTATAGGAATGGCAATTATTAGATCGGTTCCCCTGAAGGACGCGACGGCTACGGCACTAACATCATGCGGAGTAGGAACAGCCTATGATGTCGGGGCAGTAACGGCAGGCGAAAAGCTCTATGGTGGATTGCATGTTTTATCATCATCCACGGGCGGAATCACCGTTAGAATTCAAGGCTCGTCTTCTAGTGGATTTGGTGCGGGAAAGTTTACGAGTCATATTTCATTCTCTGCACAAACGTCGTTAGGTGGGCAGTGGGCGACTCCGCTAAGCACAGGGTCGGTAACGTCGACGCATCGTCAGTTCTGGCGTGCTGAGTGGGGTATGACAACAAGCGGGGAATCTTATAAGGTTCTCCCGTGGATGGGAATCCAGTAAGTTAGAGAGGGCTATTATGGCAACGCTTGTGTATACGAATGCAAAGGTAGAGATCAACGGGACGGATCTATCTTCGCACGCTTCAGAAGTGACTTTGAATTATGCGTCAGAAATGCAAGACGAGACCGCGATGGGCGATGATACCCGAGTTAGAAAAGGGGGGCTAAAGGATTGGTCTGTCGATGTAACATGGCATCAGGACTTCGCGGCGGGTAAGGTTGATGCTACGCTATTCTCGCTTGTGGGCACGACGGTCTGCGTTGAACTTAGACCACAGAACATTTGTTCAACGGCGATCAATCCTATATTTAGCGGGATCGGTGTAATTGAAAGTTATCACCCGATGAGCGGAACGGTAGGCGCATTACTTGACGCGCCGACGGCTATCCAATCAGCAGGAACACTAGCACGGGCGACCGCTGCGACGTAGCGTGTGAGAGCGACAGGCTATAGCGGGGAATTGAAACACCGCTATCAAATAGCGGCGAGGGTCGGATCGTGGTCTGTGGAACCTGTGACTGGATCATCTGGTCATAGTTTCCATGTTTCTATGAAAGTGTTAGAAGTTATAGATCCGTGGTTTTCATACAAGCCCTTAGATCTTTATCTTACGTTCGGGGCATCGGTCTGGGTGTGGCATGATGTAGATCTTAGCGTGCAAACTAAAAATGCTACACCCGCCGAATCGTTACACGCTGAACTGTTGCACCCACCCACAATCGAACAACGGAGGGAATAACCTATGCCTAGTCCGTGGACAGTCTCACCCGAAGAAACAAAGATCGATCTAACATGGAAAGATGAAGAGATAGATAGAGAGTTTTGGATCAAGGTAAAGAAGCGCCTGAGTATTGGCGAGAGTCGTAGCACGATGAAATCTATCAGCCGTGTAAGAAGTATCTTACCGGGGCAAGGGCAAGAGGCTGAACGGCCAGAGGCGCAATTTGATTGGACAGAGTATTCATTTGCGCGTGCTATGACGTATCTATTAGATTGGTCCTTTGCCGATGATAACGGAAATAAGATCCCATTAAAACGAAGCACAATAGAAAGCTTACATCCTGCGCTGTTCGATGTTATTGATACGGCTATCAATGATCACGATGTTAGTCTAGCAACGAATGAATCAAAAAAAACAAAGAGTTCTGGCAAATCGCCCAAAACGACATAGCGATTATGAAACGTATGAATTGGTCGTGGCCTGAGTATTGCGCGTTACCGATTACTTATTTGCCGCCGTTGATTGATTACATTAAACAGTGCGATAACGAACAGCGCAGACAGGCTCGGGCACGTAGACGGTAGAGGGTTCTTATGGCGACGAATGTAGGACATATCGAGGCGATCTTAGAACTTAAGAATCGTATGTCCGCTCAGTTAGATAAGGCTTCGACCGATGTTAAACGATTCAAAGGCAGCTTAGATAAGCTATCAGAGGTTTCGGTGCAAGTCGGTGCGGCTCTTACCGCAGGTATAACCGTGCCCTTAACAGGGATAGCGGTCCAAGCGGTCAAGACGTTTGCTGCCTTTGAAGGCGAGATGCAATCCGTCCGCGCAGTAGTGGGAGATATTACAGAGAAGGAATTTGCGGCATTAGAAGACAAGGCCCAAGATATGGGCGCGACTACGGTATTCACAGCGGCGCAATCAGCCGAGGCGATGCGGGCGTTTGCGTTGGCGGGCTTTGAATCTAACGAAATCATGTCGGCGCTAGAGTCGACTTTGAATATGGCGATGGCCGCAGAGATAGGTGTAGGAAGGGCGGCGAGTATTTCTGCGGGGATTATTCGTGGGTTCGGATTTGAAGCAAGAGACTCCGGGCGCGCTATGGACGTTCTTACTGCGGCCTTCACAAATGCAAATACGGAAGTCACAGGATTAGGTGATGCGTTTAAGTTTGTTGGTCCCATAGCAAAGAATCTCGGGCTTTCATTTGAAACAACAACAGCCGCATTACAAATAATGGCGAATGCCAATATCAAAGCAGGGATAGCGGGAAGAGCGTTCAGGATGGCATTACTTCGCCTTGTTGCTCCGCCAAAGGAGGCATCTGATGCCCTCGCTCAATTAGGTGTAGCGGCGACAGACGCAGAGGGACGATTGTTACCGTTTGATAAGATCATCCAACAACTAGAACCGCATTTGAAAGAGACTGCCGAGATGTCTGCGATCTTCGGCACTGAGTCACTTACGCCAATGATTGAGGTAGTCCGAGCAGGGGCCGTGTCGTTGCGAGAGATGACCAGGGAATTAGAAGGTGCCGGAGGGACAGCGCAGCGCACAGCGGATACGATGAAAAAGAGTGTGAATAATCAATTCATACTTATGAAAAGTGCAATTGATGGAGTCTTTACGGCTATTGGTCAAGAGTTAGAACCTGTGCTTCGGTCTCTCATGAAGGCAGGAACAGCACTTGCGGGATTAGTTAATACGCAATTGATAGGCGGATTCAAAGCATTGAGCCCCACGTCGAAGATCCTTGTGGGTGCTTTCTTAGCAATGGCAGCGGCAGCGGGCCCGGTATTGCTTGCCGTGAAGGGTATAGGTCTTGCGTTGGCTTTCATTGGACCTGCACTCCTAGCGGTGGGTGCAGCGGTAACGTCACCACTGACAGCGTTTGTCGCACTCGGGGCAATTCTTACAACTATATTGTTACAGAATGAAACCTTTGTCGAATTGCTGAAAGCGCAAACACGTTTCTTATTCGCTCTCGGGCGTGGTGTGGTGTTCCTTGTCGGGCTGTTTGTTGATGCCTTCCTTGTCACGATTAAAGAAGTCGTCGATAGCTTGATAGGATTCTTAGACATTGGCGGTGATGTCACCTCGTGGATTCAAAGTGTAACGGGATGGTTTAATAAGGGCGCTGATGTTCTTATGAATTACTCGGAAAGCACAGAGGACACGAGTGCTGCATTAGAGGATGTTGCGCCCGCCGCTGATGAGGCGACGGATTCAATTACAGACTTAACCGATGGGATAGTGGGAAGCATTCCACCAATAGAAGAAACATTAGAAAACTGGGAAAAGATGGCGCGCGTGTGGAAGGATGGCGCGATCCCGGAAGCGAACGACATGGTGCGGGCTCTCGCCGCGGTTGGCGGAGTGACACGCTTGAGCGAAGAGGAACAACGATCACTCAATTCTACGTTAGATAAGGCTATAGAAAAGTATGCGTTGCTCGGCAAGGCTATTCCTGACGATATCCTTTCCGCATGGGTAGAGACGTTACAGGCTCCTGAGCTTGTAGATCCCTCGGTAGGCATGGGCGTCTTTGATAAGTTAGCAGAGCCGCCGAGCTTGGCTGACATGCCGGGATGGTTTGAATTAGGCGGACAGATATATGAAGAGTTAGATCTTGGATTTGTAACAGCAGTGCCGTCTGGTGGATTGTTTGCGGGCGCGACGTTAGAACCGCCGCCTGACTTCCCAGAACATATGTACACGACGGGAAAACGGATAGGGAATAATCTTACGAAAGGATTTATAGACACACTTGTCGCAGTGCCACAGACAGTCCTTGATGCCTTTACAGGTGGCGGTGGCGTAATGGGCGCTATGCAGGGCATAGGGTCTATGTTCGGCGCTACGATTGGAGAAGGAATCGGTAGCGGTATAGGCAAGCGATTCTCTGAAGGATCAGGATTAAAGAAAGCATTCGGCGAAATGCTTGGTCCTGTCTTAGGTGCGGTCGGGGCGTTAGCGGGCCCGCTTATTGGAAAATTAAAGAAGTTATTCAGTGGGCAAACAACAACAGAACGAATCAAAGAGGCTGTATCTATACACTGGGGCAAAGCGATTAGTGACGGACTAAGAGATAGCATGGCGGCGACTGCCGACGAGATAGGGTCTGACTGGGGCGGTATGATGATGCACCTGTCCGAACTCTTTGAAGAGGCGGGCGGCGTGATGGCGTTCGGCTTAGATGAAGCGATAAGAAAGACAAGGGACTTCTTTTCTGCCGTTGAGCAAGGTGTTCTTACTACCGAGCAAGCCTCTACGTCCTTCGGTGAATCGTTTGCGCTTATCTCGCAGGCGATGATAGATAGTGGTGAAGTCGCTACGAAAGAGTTCAGAGAGCTTATAGAACTATACAAGGAATTCGGATTTGAATCTGCCGAGGTCTTAGAATTCATACATGGTCAGAGCGAACGAGTTTTCAAAGGCTTAGAAGCGATGATCAAACCTGTTGCCGAAGAGGTTGCGGGACTAACGGGAGAATTCAAAGACAATGAGTTTGTAATAAACCATGCCCTGGATAGGAACGGCGAGTCACTAAGGTCATTTGCCGTCGTCGCGGCAGGCGCTTTCGGCGCAGCGATTGAGGCGGGCGTTGGCTTCACAGAAGCGGCACGCATGGCAGAACCAAGTATTAGTGCGTTAGACACGGCATTTTCTGACCTTGGCATAACAAGCGGCAGTGTCGCCTTTGATCATCTGAGTCGGTGGAATGGACTTATCTTACAGAACGAAGATCTTATTACGGGCGTCGAAGCTTTTGATGATGTTCTTATTGGCCTATCACATACCGGTGGACTGACGGGCGAGTCTCTCGCGGCGATGGGTCAGCTAGGCACGGACCAATTCCGTCGACTTATCGAAGCGGGATTTACCGAGCAAGAAGCGTTGCTCTTAATGGGCGACAATGTTTTCGCTCTCGCTAGAGCGTATGAAGAGTTAGGACTTCCAATAGACGAAGATACGCAAAAGCTCTTAGACATGGCGATTGCGAATGGGCAGATTGATCCCGGTGAACAGATAGAGGGATGGGAACTTGTTGCTCAAGCGATAAGAGATCTTGGCACTTTGATAGAGGGATTAGTTACTAAGATACAAACTGTTCCCGACGCTGACGTAGATGTTCGCTATGATGATCCGGGACATACGCCGAATGTTCCTACTCACGTTAACGTGGAGATTGATTATAAGGGTCGACGCACTGGTTCACATCCCACAGGCGTAGGCGGGCAAGAGTGGGAAATGTTCAGGCATGGTGGCGTTGGTGATTTCGGCACAGGAACGCTTGCGATGCTACATGGGCAAGAAGCAGTGATTCCATTAGAAGGCGGAAGCGTGCCAGTTGACATATTAGATAGACAAGAGGGAGACGGAGAAAGTGAAACGATAGCGGAATTACAATCAATACGAGTAGAGTTAGAACAGTTACCGTTACATATTCGCGATGCCCTTCTCACTAGTGAATAGGAGATGCCTACCGTTACACCGACCGTTTCGTTAAACGTCTATTTTTCTGGCATCGGATCGTCTTCGACCGATATCGCTGCTGACGTTATGTTAGGCGTTGCGCCGTTGCGCGGCACGTATGGAATAGGCGGCAGCGGTCCACTTGCACGTATCGCGCAGACTGGGGTTCTTACCTTTGCCTTAAACAACAGCGTGTCTAATAGCGGCGGGGTTCAAGGCTACTATAGTCCCGGGCATGTTGACGCACGCGCAAACTGGGATCTTGGTCTTATCATATCGGTTACGTTTTCGTATAGTGGAACAAACTATATTAAGTTCATCGGCACCCTTTCATCTATCAAACCAGACGCGGGCGCTTATCAACGGCAGGCGGTCTTATGTACGGTCGTTGATTGGATGGATGAAGCCGCGCGCAGCAAGGTCAAAGCAATTGCAGTTCAAACAGGGCAACGCTCTGACCAATTAGTTTCCACGATTGTATCGAATGCCGTAGGACGGCAACCAATAGCAACAAGTTATCAAACAGGCAAAAGCACCTTTGACTACGCATTAGATAATCTGCGCGACAATTCGACAACGGTGATGCGTGCCTTGTCTGATGTTGTGATGTCAGAGATGGGCTATTTGTATGTTAAGGGCACCACAGACGCCGCAGGTGCAAAGGGCGGACAATTAGTTTTTGAAAACAGAGAAACACGTCCGATCAAAGGCGATGCTGATCATACCTTTTCTAATGACATGGTACGGTTTGATGTGCAGCGCAGTCGGGCTGACATTATTAATCGAACTTATGTATCAGTCCATCCAAGAACCTTAGACACTGTAGCGACCACGTTGTGGGAATTAACTTCCACAGAGGTCGTGCCTGTCGTGCCTGCATTAAGCACTACCACGATAGTTGCAGAGTTCACCGAATCGCTTATCAATGGTGTGAATTTCGGCGGGTCTTCTGTTACTACGGCGAGAGGGAAGCAAGTTGCGACGACGAATCTAACAACGCCATCGTCGGGCACGGATTGGATAGCAAATTCCGCAGCAGATGGGTCTGGTTCTAATCTTACGTCTAGCGTAACTGTTAGTATCGCAACGACGGCAGCTAATACCGCGACATTGACATTAGTCAATGCAGGCGCAGCAGATGCGTATCTAACTACGCTGCAATTGCGAGGGATAGCGTTACGCGATGAAACAGTTACGACAAGCACGGCAAGCGATAGCACGTCTATTACAGACTACGGAGAACAAGATATTCGTATAAACATGCCCTATGAAAGCTCACCGTATAATTCGTTAGGCGTTGCGGAATGGGTAACGGGTGTGAATGCCTCGCCGCGATTCCTAGTGCGTTCTATGGAGGTTGTAGGAAACACCTCTGGGGCAATGCTTACACAAGCCCTTGTTAGAGAGCCAGGGGATAAGATAGGCGTTGATGAACTTGTCACGGGGATCTCTAATCGCACGGCATGGTTACTTGGCACGGCGGGATCGTCTGAGTTAGACGAAACGGCGTACCTCGATTTCAATCCTGCTAGTGGCGATTTCTTTATCAATGGCGTGCAGTTTGATCTAAGTCCTGGGAACATCTTACGAGTGAGATGGAATCTTGCGCCTGCACAACAACAGCGGTTCTGGATATTGCAACAAGCAGGCGCGTCTGAATTAGGAACGACGACAGTCTTAGGATGGGCCTAAGAACGAAGAATTTGCTATCATAAGCTAAGTGCTTATTTTGGAGTAAGTTATGGCCTGGACAAGTCCGCGCACATGGGTCTCGGGTGAGTTAGTAACTGCGGCATTGATGAATACTTATATCAAAGACAATCAAGTAGCGCTCGACACGTTTCTCGGCGGTCAGAATCTCACGGATAATGCCGTGCTTATGGGTAACGGCACGTCGCCTATTACGCCTGCGAGTGGCGTGTATGGATACGATTCAACGGCTGCACTGAAGATCGAAGGGGCGGACCCATATCTGTCACTAAAAGAGACGACAAATACCAAAGAGTGGAAGATACAGGTTGTTGACGACAGCAGCGAGTCATTGATTCAGATTCCGACTCCAACTGGTGGCACGACA
>Ga0208029_1000163_pt1 | contig 48677 bp, 34 predicted proteins | sample MalvireepMed_s12_FD_184242 | JGI IMG/M metagenome (GOLD analysis project Ga0208029, IMG submission 184242) | Marine viral communities from the Global Malaspina Expedition - Malaspina viral metaG DeepMed_s12 (SPAdes) (version 2) | ecosystem: Environmental > Aquatic > Marine > Oceanic | place... | reverse complement strand
AGTAAGTGGTATCAAGCAGCTTTTTAGAAGGAGTAACCGACAAGTGAAGGTGACGGTAATGGACAATTATCAATTAATATTAAAACTCAAGCAATGAGACATTCTTTGTTATTTCTTGAACATATAAAGAGATGATTGTATGGATGTTTCATTTGACATTTGAAAAACAATAAACATGAACACATGAAAACAATAGTTATACTTATATCCTTAATTGTATCAAGTTCTATACATGCCCAAGTTATATTAGATACATTGTATGCTAACAATAAGAAAAATGTGGCGCTATTTTTTCCAAAACCTATCCGTCAAGGAATTACAGGGGCTTCTCATTTTGTGTTTACCTATAATCGGGAGACAAAACAGTATTTCGGGTTATTACAAGCGCAGCCTGGGGAAGCAAGTAATTTGTTAATTGTTACTGATGATGGGCAGGTGTACTCATATATTTTAAAATATGCAGAACAGCTACCTAAACTAAATTATTTTATGTCAAAAACAGAAAGTATAGGTACTGAAGTACCGCTTTTAGTGAAGCCAAAACCCAAACAGATAGCATTGGATAGTATGGAGAAAAGTTTGGCATACTATAAATCCTTTAGTAAATACTTACTTAAAACTAACCCCAAAAGATTAGCGTCTAAAAAAAGGAATGGAATTAAACTACAGCTTCAGAAAATGGTTTATCACAAATCTGTAACCTTTTTAGTCATGGAAGTATCCAATACTTCGGGTATTACTTTTGAAACTAACTTTTTAAAAGTTTACAGTGTCAGCGGGAATAAGAAACGAAAAGCTTCCTATCAAAGACTTGAAATGAAACCGATATACATTTGTAACCATCCTTATAGGATATGGAATGGTCAGTTACTTCGATTTGTATATGTACTACCAAAATATGTGCTAGGAGACAAGGAAAAATTATTGGTGGAATTGCAGGAATTGAATGGGGGGAGAAAGGTCAAATTGGAAACTAGACTTTGAAAATTATAGATGGATTAAAAATATTAAACTTCGGCAGTAAAAATAATTTTCTGCCGAATCTTAGATTTTTATTATCTTTGTTAAAACGAATTGTTTTGTCATATACATCTTTACATATAGATAAGTTAAAGGAAGGATTTATTCCTGGTCAAAAAATAACCATTCAGGATATTGTTGATTTCTATGAGCAATTTAATGAACGGATAAAACGATCCACTATAGATTGGAGAATCTATAAGCTGACCCAAAAAAGAATCCTACATAGGTTATCAAGGGGGGTCTATGCGCTTTCAGAGGGTGAAATTCAAGAGTATGTCCCCGAAACCGACAAATCCCTAAAAAAACTATTCAGGAAAATTAATGACCAGTTTCCGTTTGTTAATACTTGTGTATGGTCTACTAAATGGCTCAATGAATTTATGCTTCACCAGCCTGGTCGATTTTACACCATACTGGAGGTGGATAGGGATGTTATGGAATCCGTGTTTTACGCATTGAACGACCAGGACAAAAATGTATTTCTTAACCCTTCAACAGAGATACTGAACCAATATGTGGCCAATGCAAAAGAGCCTGTTATAATAACACACTTGACCACAGAGGCTCCCATACAAGAGGTTAATCAAGTAAGTACAACAACCCTTGAAAAAATGTTGGTTGATATCTATTGCGCCCCTGATTTGTATGCAACTTTTCAGGGTGCAGAACTACAAAGGATATATCAAACTGCTTTTGATAAATACCATATCAATGAGCCGAGAATGTTGCGTTACGCAACGAGAAGAACTAAAAGGTCAGAAATACAAGAGCTAATAAACAAATCAAAACAACGGCAGTAAACTGTGTTAACTGCCGAATCTTAGTACAATGATACACCCGGATTCATTAACAATAAAATGGATAGATGATGTTGCAAGAAAACATAAATCCGATCCTATACTAGTCGAAAAAGTAGTACGGGCACTATACTTGTTGGAACATCTTCAAAATAGTAGGCTTGATTATATATTTAAGGGAGGTACCGCACTCATGCTGTTACTTCCTTCTCCCAAAAGACTATCAATAGATGTGGACGTTATTGTTTCCAATAGACCACAGAAAATCGAGCAAATTTTTAGTGATGTTATTCAAAATTCAGATTTCCTTGAATTTTCGGAAAACGAACGTGAAATAGAATCGGATATAGAAAAGGCTCATTATAAATTCTATTACAAACCGGTTACTAACACTAAAGCAGAGAAAGAATATATTTTGTTGGATATTCTGTACGAGGAAAGCCATTATGAGGACTATACTGCTGAAATTGAAATTGCTTCCATATTTACAAAATCAGAAGGGGAAAATTTAACGGTAACAGTTCCTATACCTGAAGCCATTCTAGGGGACAAACTAACGGCGTTTGCTCCCAACACAACAGGTGTTCCTTATAACAGAGAGAAGGAAGTGGAGATTATTAAACAACTGTTTGATGTTGGTCATCTATTTGATATGGTTGAAGACATGGAAATTGTTTCTACTGTGTTTAATCAATTTGCCAAGACCGAGTTATCGTATCGGGGCATGAAGAATCTAAGCCCGGAAGATGTTTTAAAAGACATATTCGAAACAACAATGGTTATTGCTACTAGGGGCAAAAGCGGTAATGGAAGTTTTGCCGAGCTTCATAAAGGCATTCAGAACATCAAAAATTATATCTTTTCTGAAAACTTTCATATAGAGCGTGCCATGATACCGGCATCAAAGGCTGCTTATATATCAGCCATTCTTCAAACAGGAACAAAAGAAATAGAACGATTTACAGATCCAAGAGAATTAACCGATTGGATTATAGAACAACCTTTCGAAACCCGATTAAATAAACTAAAGAGGTCAAATCCGGAATCATTCTTTTATTGGTTTAAAGCCTATATACTTTTATCAAAGTCTTGAAAAAATGTAAGACATAGGAACACTATTTCTTTCAAAATTATATTATTCAGGAAGCGTTAAAAACATAACGAGAAATACTTTTTCAGGAGAATATTTTTCTTTAAGTTATGGCGCAGATGTTGGTGTAAGCATTGGGGGAAGTTGGTCTTATTCTCCATTAAAAACTGGAGAATTTGTATTAGGTCAAGGCGCAAGTATTGGATACGGTGTGAGTACAGTTTTTGGGCTTGATTTTAATCTAGAATGGGGTACTAGTGTAGTTAGATAAAAAATAAGTATGAAAAAGTTTGCTGTTGTATGTATTATTGCTGCTATCATTTTTGGATTATTAACATTTTTATTCCAAAGGAATTATTTCAATTCTATGGAAGAGTTTACTTCTTCATATGTGATAGATAGTCTTCCAGTTGAGAGAATGTATAACAATAGAGGGGATCTTATAATTAATGATACATTGTTAGTTTACCCTTATGCTAGATTAAAGGATAGTCAACCTAATTGGTTGTATAAAAGAGTTACACCTATAATAAAAGGAAAAGAATATAACCCAACAATACTATTACATGATGTTAAAGTACCTTTTATTATTATGAAAAAAATAAAAAATCCTTTTTTTTACGTCATAAAAAATGGGGATACAATTAAATTTAAATTAGATATTTAAATAAAAGAAATTTTAAGATCAGTTTTAAAGTCTGCTCCATAAAGTTTTTTGGCACAGCAAAATAAGTAAATTATTATTTGTAGATAATCTTCATATATCATTAGGAATGCTAATAAGTATTATAATAGTAATAGATTAAAAGGAAATTTTCAAGAAAAAACTTAAAAGGACGTTTCAGGGAGTTCTGAGTTAGCATCATTTAAAAAAAAATGAGTTGTATTAGAATATTTCTTATCGGAGCAAGCAATAATAGGGGATTGGTTAAAGGAATAACTAATGGATTTAAAGCTATCAGCAGAGGAGATTCATTTTGGAGAGGCGCAAATAAGGGATTGACTTCGTCCAATGTGAATGGACCTAATGCAAACACGTTAAACAAAGGTGTAAGTCCGACGACAACCGTTGAAGGTGTTAGTGATGAACTACTGCAGTGGGATCCGCAGACAAAAGTTTGGTACAATCCGTCTACTGGAATAAATAAGACCGCAACGTTCAGTATAATGATAAAAAGTACGGATTGGAATAGAAGTTTGCTAGAAGGAGCAAAGACTCTTTCAAGAACAGGAGGATATATTAGCACTGCTGGATATGCGCTAACATTGACTGTTGTAGGGGCTGAAATTGGAATACCATTATCAATAGTAGGGAATGGAGTATCTACTATTGGAGGAGTTGGTGAAGTAATGTTGTCTACTAATTTCTCAGAATTTGGTCAAGGGGGTGGATTTATGTTTGCGCAAGAGGTTGGAGAAATAGGAATCGAAATGTTGCCTCACGTAACTGAATTTCAAGAAGAATTATTAAGACAAACATGGCGGAATATGCTTTATCAATCACAACAGGGATTAAATAATAGATGATAATGGATTTATTAGAAATAGGAAAAGGAGTTTTACTCCTTCTTGGAGGCGTTTTGTTTTTTATGTTTAGACGCCCTTTGAGCAAAAATAACCCTTCTCATGACATTACAAGTGCTAAAGGGTTTGTTGGGGGAGTTGTTATCATTTTATGTGGATGTGGAATCATTTATAATGAATTAGCCAGGAGTTTTGGATGGGCTTTATTATTTGTAGATAAGTAGCATTTTTTATAAAACATTTACTACCACACGAATCTTTTCGTGTGGTATGTAATGCTCTGTAAGGCACGAACAATGTTATTAATATAGAAGATAGCAGCAGTATTTATCTCTGTTGAAAATATAATTGGAACAAATTGTTCTTTAATAAAGTTTTACCTTTGTTATAGATTGAAAGTTAGATTGCCACAAAGTAAATCAAATCAAAAGGTTAACAGTTCGGTTAATTGATTTTGTAAGAAGTATAAAGAACCTTGAAGGTATTAGAATTTTCGTAGAAAGGTTTGAATCCTGGCGAGGTCACAAAATAAAAGCTCTGTATGAAAATACTGAGCTTTTTGTTTTTAAGTACTTTTCCATATAATCTTTACGGATTATTAAAGCTTTAACCGTTATGGTTATGTACTAAATAATCCGTTACTTTATGTAGATACTAGTGAAGAATCCATAGTTGCAGCAGTACTTATAGGAGCTGCCATTAGTGTGATTTTTAACGGTATTAATAATTTAATAAATGGAGTAGGGATATTCTTTGAAAGTAAGTTTAGGACATTTTTTAACTCAACTATATTTGTAAAGTTAAACTGTGTTTTTAAAATATATATATATCTATAATCAAAGAGTTTTTAAATTAGATGAAGTTTGGATTCAATTTTCAAAGCAGTAAAATTATTGGAGCTCATTATATTCAGATTACAAATTCTTTTACCATTTTTATGGTGGCTCTTTCTACCAATGGATTTTCAAGTTTTTTAAAACGAAACCCGTATTTACAGTACAAATTTAAGGCCTGTACTAATTTATGATTGGTATAGAGAACTAAACTATCCAAATTTAGTTCTTCAGCTTTTCTCAATGCTTTTTCCATTAGTAATTGCCCAATCCTTAATCCTTGAAAACCTTGCTTAACTCCCATTTTAGTGAGGGTATACTCTTTGTCTGAAATTCTCTCCAATGCAACCGAGCCTACAATTTCATTTTCTATAGCAGCCAAGAAAATAAATCCATTTTTATTGAGGATTTCTTTTCTAGGGTTATCAAAAAAGGGTTTGTCATAACTAGTAACTTCAAAAAATTGAGTAAGCCATTGGTAATTTATAGCTCTGAAGGCTTCCTTGTGAGAATCGTTATAAGGAATTATTTGTACGTTCGTTTGCTTTTGTTTCATTTTAAAATAGTATGTTGATACAGCTTGGTAATAGTCTATTATATTAGTTAATCTTCAATTGCATTGTTGCTAAATAATTTTTTTTGTCAACTTTTTTAAGTGTAAAATCAAGATGTTCAAAAAAGTTTTTTTGATGAATTTTACAGGTGGTTAGAATCAGTTTTTTTTCAGGGAGATACTGAGTAATATGTTGAATTAGTTTTCTTGCTACACCTTGATTTCTATATTGCTCTAATACTGCAATTGTATCTATTTCAATGTCGTAATTTGTACTGTAAATGGCTATAAACCCAGCTGGTAAACCATTAACGCTAGCAAGGAAATACATTAGTTTACTTTCGGTAATATCTTGATTACTCTCTTCGTTATACTGTTCCCAAAGTACATCTTGTTTTATAGCCTTAGCTAAATTTAAAGCATATATATTATTGCAAACTTCAATGGTAATAGAACTCTTTTTGGATTGTTCAAAAATATGAAATGCCTTTTCATTGAGTCTTTCCAAAAGGGGTTTTTCTTCAAGTCGCTTCTCAACTTCATTTAAAGCTATAAACAGGTTATGTGGATTCGCTGTTACTTCAGAAAGGGTACTAGCAATACTATCCCAATAAGGTTTTAAGTTGCTAACCATTTCTCTTCCTTTAGGGCTGAGCATAAGGTTACGCTTTCGTTCATCTTTACTATCTTTTACAGAGGAAATAAGACCATTTTTTTCAATATCCTTTAATAATCCGATGGCTGCAGGATGACTTAACCCAATTTCCTTAGCTAATTCGGTTACACTTAATTGGTTGACTATGGAGAGTACATATATTGGCGGAAACCATTTGGTTTCAAACTTTATGTCGTGTGCCTGATAAAATAAATTACCAGCATCTCTTAGCGTATCTAATACATTTTGAAGCTTTGCTGCTATGGCTAATATTCCTGCTTTCTCTATTGTATTCATAGTATTCTTTTATAGATTTACAATGATTTTTCCTACCGTATGACCGCTTGCTATTTGAGTATGAGCCTTCTCTATAGCTTCAAAATTAAATACTTTTGAAATGTGTGGTTTGAGATTTCCTTGTTGTAAATAACCCGCAATTACATTGATGTCATTCTCATTAGACTGCACTGTAAATTTCATTCCTTCAATTCCATTTCTGGATGCCTTTTCCGTTACAGAATTATTCATTCCAGAAGGAATGGAAATAAGGATGCCTCCTTTTTTTATTAGCGGAATAGAACGATCTATGTTTTGTCCACCTATAGTATCCAAAACAATATCATAGTCTTTCTGTTCTTTTTCTAACGCATCAGTCTTGTAATCTAAATGTTTATTAGCGCCTAGACTTAATACAAATTTTCTGTTTTCTATGGAAGAAGTTCCCGCTACATAGGCACCTATGTGTTTTGCAATCTGAATGGCAAAATGTCCTACGCCTCCCGAGGCAGCGTGGATTAAAATTTTATGATGACTTTTCAATTTAGCTAGATATACCAAAGCCTGATAAGCTGTTAAAGCAGCTAAACTTGTTGCAGCAGCTTCAAAGTGGGAAATTTCCTCAGGCTTTTTTGCCAAATTATTAGCGGAACATGCTACAAATTCTGCATAAGTTTTACCATGCCCAGGAAAGTTTACTAACCCAAAAACCTCGTCACCTTCATTAAACTTTTCTGAACAGGTTTTTTTTACAATTCCCGAAAGTTCCCAGCCGAGAATAATAGTATCTTCATTTTGAAGCATAGTGTAAACTCCTTTTCCATTTCTTGTTTTTAAATCTATGGGGTTTATACCTATAGCTTTGGTCTCAACAAGCACTTCCCCTTCTCTTATGGATGGAAGTGGAAGTTCAGTATATTTAAGCTGGTTTACATTTCCTTTTTTTGATAATATAATCGCTTTCATAACTTTTTTACTTTTATAATATTTCTAAAATTAACAAAGAGCTATCAATTTAAGGTTAGAGGTGTTTTTGTTTTAATCTTTTAAATATTTTGAAACTTAAAAATTTAGCAAAGTTTTTTTAATACCTCTATCCAGCAATTCATAAACTTATCCCTTTTATTGTTGGATAAAAGCTCAATGGAAAGAAACGGATTCAAATCCTCTAATTCAACCAATAGGAGAGAACCATCTTTCATTCTACAGGCATCAACTCTAGTAATTCCTGTTTTAATATTATTCCACTCTATAAATTGTTTGGCAAAATCCAAATCTTCAGTGGTTGCATTGTATTCTTGTAGGTCCCAACGCTTTTCCTTTTGTGGTGCGTATAATGCATATTGGAATTTGTCATCTAAATAATAAAAGGATACTTCATATTCAAAATCTAGGAAAGGCTGTATTAGTTTTTCTTCGGGGTTTGTCTGTAGCAGTTCTTCTTTGGTCAAGATTTCCATTCCTATAGAGTCAGCACCGTTCTTTATCTTTACAATGTATTTTTCTGGGTTTCCTAAGGCATCAATATCCGAAATATGTTCCACGGTTGGAATAACGGGGTATTCGGTATCCATCAAATCTAATAAATATTGTTTTCCTTTAATGTCGGCCTTGCCATCAAAGGAATTAAAAATATTGATATTTTCATTCTTTACAATAGCAACAAATCTATTAAAGTATTCCTGATAACCGATTACAGCTCCAGTATTTCTAAAAACAACAAGGTCAGCCTTACTCAATAAAGCTATTGCTTGTTGAGGGTTTCCTATTAAGATATTGAAGTGCTCCTTTAATTTTGAGGTAATAAATAAATCTTCCTGATAGTAATTTCTTCCATTTGCCTTAAAATACAAATCGGTTAAATATAATATTGTTTTCATAGCTAAAATTATTTACGTGCAAATTTACGTAATATTTTACATAAATGTAAAAATATTTTAAAAAATGCTAGATACCAACTTTTAATTATCTAAAGAAGCAAATAAGAAGTTTTGAAAACTTGAGTAGGTGAGTAGGTAAATGCTAGCGTAGAGTTAATACATAAGAAGTAAATATTTAGCTATACCTATTGGAATACTTTAAAGGTTACTACATTTTTCAAATTTCATGTTTTAGCTAGTTTATTAAGTAAAACAAGATAATATAGTATGAGGATTAGCTAATATATAGATATTTAACATTTTTTTTAGTTATAATTTTACAAGTGTAATAAAGACACTAAATATATATGAAGTGCTTTACTTCAAATATATAGCTAATCCAAAACTAAATTCTAACTAGAAAAACATGTATTATGGAACAAACTAACTTCCCTCATAGGGTAAAAGCTGGAATAAATTTTGGTATTCCAAAACTGCTTTTTACACTATTTTTTCTTTTAACCTCATTTGTTTCGTTGGCGCAACAACAAATTAATGGAATTGTAAGAGATGAACAAGGAATACCAATTGCCGGAGCTTCTGTGGCAGAAAAAAATACCTCAAATGGTGTTGTGACTAATTTTGATGGTGAATTCGAAATGTCGGTTGCATCTTCAAATGCAGCGATTGTAATTTCTTACATAGGTTTTACAAATTCAGAAGTAAAAGTAGGAACAGAAACTACTTTTGATATTACACTTAAAGAGAACCTTCAAGAACTAGATGAAGTAGTAGTAATAGGTTATGGAACTCAAAAGAAAGCAGATGTAACCAGTGCTGTGGCCACCGTAAAGTCGGAAGACTTTGTACAGGGTAATGTAAAAGATGCTGCACAACTTATACAAGGAAAAGTTGCAGGTTTAACAGTATCTGCCCCTTCTGGAGATCCTACACAGAGCTCCCAAATAAAATTAAGAGGAACTTCCTCCTTAAGCGGGGGTACAAATCCATTGGTATTGGTAGATGGAGTGCCGGGGAGCTTAGGTACTGTAGCGCCAGAGGATATTGAGTCGATAGACGTTTTAAAAGATGGTTCTGCTACAGCAATATATGGAACTCGTGGAACTAATGGAGTTATTATTATTACTACCAAAAAAGGAAATTATAATGCAAAGCCTTCTATAGAATACAATGGATATTCTTCTTTGTCTACCATTGCAAGACAAATGGACTTTTTGGATGCAGGAGAATTACGACAAAAATATGCTGAAGGATATACTTTTGTTGGCGCAAACTTACAAGATTTTGGTCACGATACCGATTGGCTGGACGAGATTACTAGAGACGCCGTAAGTCAAGTTCATAACTTAATTTTTAGAGGTGGAAATGATGCTATTAATATTACAGCATCTATTAACTATAGAGATTTAGAAGGAATTTTCGATAAGTCGGAGACCGAAAAATATACGGGTCGTATTAGTGTAAACCATGCAATGTTTGATAATAAATTGAAAACAAATGTTGCCATGATTGCGAGTGAGCAGGTCTACAACGCTCTTGGAGATGGTACCAGTTTTGATCCGTACATATATAGACAGGCCATTATACGTAACCCTACCGAGCCCGTTTATGATGATAATGGTAATTGGTTTGAAAGAGATGTTTATTTCTATGATAATCCTGTTGGTTATATTCAAGAAACAATAGGGGAGAATCGTTATAGAAATGTTCGTTTTGATTTTAGTATGAGTTATGATTTTAATGATAATTTTACGTTGAAAGGATTGTATACACGAAAAGGAAATTCAAACATTCGTGGATTCTACCAAACTAAAAATCATGTGTCGACTGTAAAATATGGTCAAGATGGTTTTGCTTCCAGAGGGACAGACGATTATAGAGGAAATTATGGACAATTAACCCTCGATTATAAACAAACTTTTGGAAAACATACCGTTACAGGTTTAGCGGGTTATAATTATGAAGATAATGTAAACGAAGGCTTTTGGGCAACCAACAGACGTTTCCCAACAGATGGTTTTTCTTATAATAATATTGGTTCTGGGCAAGGTCTACAGCTTGGAGAAGCAGGCATGAGTAGTTATAAAAACTCAGATAAATTAATAGCCTTTTTTGGAAGGGTAACTTATAATTATGACGACCGTTATTTGTTGTTAGCAAGTATCCGTCATGAAGGTTCTTCTCGATTTGGAGAAGACAATAAATGGGGTAATTTCCCAGGGATCTCCGCTGGATGGCGTATAGATCAAGAAGAGTTTATGGAAAATGTTGACTGGATTGATAACTTAAAGCTTCGTGCAGGTTATGGTATTACTGGAATTAATGCAGGTTCAAATTACCAATCGCTTAGTGGATTAACTTATGGCGACTACTTTTTAAACAATGGAGAGTGGATTAGAGAATTAGTGCCTTCTAGAAATGCAAATCCAAATTTACGCTGGGAAAAGAAGAAAGAGTTAAACTTTGGATTGGATTTTGGAGTTTTAGACAATCGTATTAGTGGTTCTGTAGATTATTATCAAAGAAGAACAGAAGGAGCATTGTTTGATTATAGCGTACCAACACCTCCTTATTTTTATGGAACTATAGCAGCAAATGTGGCGGAACTTGAAAATTCAGGGTTGGAATTTTTACTGAATGTAACTCCATTTGAAACAGAAAACTTTACATGGACTGCTAATTTAACGTATTCTACAAATACCAATAAAGTAGTTTCTTTATCTAATGATGAATTCCAGTTGACTAATGATTTTTTTGATCAAGGATATACTGGAGAACCAATCCAAATAGAAACACATCGAGTAAAAGAAGGGGAACCTATTGGGAATTTCTTTGGGCTTAAAAGTGTAGATATTACAGATGATGGGGTTTTTCTTATAGAAACTCCAGACGGAAGAATTATTCCTGCTACAGAAGCTACTACCGAGGATAGACAAATTCTTGGAAATGGTTTGCCAACCGCTTATTATAGTTGGAATAACACAGTAAGGTATAAAAACTGGGATTTTAACATGAATTTACGTGGAGCGCTTGATTATCAAATACTTAATTTTTCAAGAATGTTTTATGAGAACCCTACAGTAAATTACAATGTGCTAGATTCTGCATTTGATGAGGTGTATGGAAAAGCAGTTTTAAACGATGTACAGCGTTATGTAAGTTATTATGTTGAAGATGGAGATTTCTTAAAAATTGATAATGTTACTTTAGGATATACTTTACCTAAAGATGCTTTAAAATTTACAGACAGTTTCCGAATCTATTTTTCGGGATTAAACTTAGCAACTTTTACTAGTTATAAGGGGATTGATCCTGAGGTTAATAGAGACGGACTTGCACCTGGAAATGATGAAAGGGATAAATATCCATCTACCAGAACATTTACACTAGGAATTAATTTCACATTATAAAATTTTAAACGATGAATAATAGAAAAATAAATTATATGACTTCATTTATGATAAAATTTTGGATGTTCGCATTAGTAGCAGGTTTTACTTTTGTAGGATGTACAAATCTTGATGAAGAGGTTTTTTCAGAGGTAACAGAAGATTCTTTTGTTCCTGCAGAAACAGATATTGTGGCTGTAATGGCTTCAGCATACACTCCTTTAAGATATATTATGGGGTGGCAGGGTTATTTTGATGTGCAGGAAGAGCCTGCAGATATGTTTGTAACTCCTACAAGACCAAACGGTTGGGATGATGGAGGAACTTATAAGAGAATGCATTTTCATAAATGGGATAATACGCAGTACCAGCCTAGAAATTCTTGGATAACGTGTTTTAACGGTATCAATAGTGCAAACAGAGTGATTCTACAAATTGAATCTGGAGGATTACCAGTTTCTGAAGAACAAGCTGCTAATATTGTTGCCGAAATGAGAGCTTTAAGAGCCTTGTATTATTCAATGTTAATAGATACCCACGGAAATGTGCCTATTATAGCAAGCTATAGTGATGAATTACCAGTGCAGAGTAGCCGAGAAGAAGTTTACAATTTTATAGTTTCCGAATTAACTGAGGTGATTCCTTCACTATCTGAAACCGTAGATCAGTCAACTTATGGACGGATGACAAAATGGGCTGCATACCATGTGTTGGCAGAGGTATATCTAAATGCCGAAGTATATACAGGAACGCCGCAATGGGATAAATGTATTGCTGCTTGTAATGAAATTATAAATAGTAAAAAATATAGCCTTTCTGCTAATTACCGAGATATTTTTAGTGCTCAAAATGAAGGAAATCCTGAAATGGTTTTTGCAGTTCCTTATGATCAAATTTATGCTGCAGAATGGAATGCGCATATGAAAATGTTATTGCCAGATCATAGATTGGTGTTTGATATGGAATCACAGCCTTGGGGAGGTTCAAGTTGTAATCCGCAATTTATAGATAGCTACGAAGCAACAGATAAACGTTTATCCGATACTTGGTTAATGGGAGACCAATTAAATGCTAAAGATGGGAGTGTTGTAATGACTTTAGTAAAAGAGATGCCAAGTATTTACGACTGTACTTTTACTGAAGGATTTCGTTGTGCAAAATATGAAATTGAACCAGGAGCTACTGGAGCGTTGAATAACGATTTTCCTTTCTTAAGATATACAGAAGTTTTAATGATGAAAGCTGAAAGTTTATTAAGAACTGGTCAAAGTGGAGTTGCAGCTCAAATTGTAACCGAGGTGCGTATGCGTTCTTTTGACAATCCAGCAGATGCTACTGTAACTGGTGCAGAATTGGAAGCAGATACCACTGTAGAATATGGAACACTAGCAGAAGATGGAAGTATTGATGCTCCTGGAGATCAATCTCCTGTTAAATATGGTCGCTTTTTAGATGAATTGGGCTGGGAATTTGCTGCGGAAGCTCATAGAAGAACCGATTTAATTCGCTTTGGAGTTTTTCAAACCAAAAACTGGTATAATCATACTCCACAAGGAGATCATACCATTATATTTCCTATTGGATTAGAAGAACTAAATACCAATACAAACTTAAAACAAAATCCTGGCTATTAGTCTTCATATTAGATTTAGTTAGTTTATTTTTACACCAAAGGAAAAGGCGGATGATTTTATCATTCGCCTTTTTTAATCCCTCATTGAGGGTTTAATTCCCCAGAGCTTGTCCTGAGTTTATCGAAGGGCTCTGCATCGAAATGGATTTAATTTGTTTCCTCTGAATACCTCGTAGGCTTGCCTCGAGGTAGTTGATTTCCTCGTAAACTTATCAAGTTTATTTATTGAGCTCTATATTGAGATGGCGTAGTGCCTTTAAGCTCTTTAAATTTTCTGTTGAAATTTGTAATATTTTGAAAACCACATAATTCAGAAATGGTTGTAATAGACATTTCTTTGTTTCTATAAAGTAATTTACAGGCATTTTCAATACGTATTTCTATTAAGAATTGAAAAAAAGTTTTATTGGTACGCTTTTTAAAATACCTACAAAATGCATTTTTAGTCATATTAGCAATATTTGCTACCTCCTCTAAAGTTATCTGATTGTGGTAATTTTCCATAGCATGTTCAAATACAGCTCTCATACGTTTTCCTTCATCATCTGTATAATTTTTCTCATATACAAAAGAAGAAAGAGGCGTGTATTCAGTTTCAATAATCTGATTTATAATTTTCAGTAATGAAGCAATACGTTGTATTTTATTTTGATTTTGGAGTTTATTAAAAACTCTAATGATTTTATTATGATTTTTAGAAATTTTCATACCATATTCTGCAGGTCTAAAAAAATCTTTGGTAGCTTCCATGTCGCTTATTTGAAAAAAGTTATTTCCAAAAGCATGCTTTGTAAAAAATAAAGTATACATAATAGATTCTGGAGCTGCCTCAACATCACTCTTAAAAACGTGGGGGATGTTTCCACCTATAACCAAAATATCATTTTTATTATAGGTGTTTATGGAGTCTCCAACAATTAAAGAACCGCTTCCTTTTTTAATAAAACTTATCTGAATTTCTTCATGTTGATGGAGTTGATCGTAAAAATAAACTTCATGATCTTCTTGATATACCAGTGCTTCTTGTTCTGGTTTAGGTATTTTAAAGGGGAGTACTTTCATAATAATATAACTAATTAAACAATATTAGTCATAATAACGTATAAATATACTATTTAGGGTAATATAATACTACAATTAGCTAATTTTTACTTATAATAGTTATGGTGTTCTTGTGGTTTCCTTTATTTCTTAATACCAAAATACCATTGTAAATCGTAGTTTTATCTTTTAACGGATAAGATAGTATGATATTCTGGTAATATTCTTCAACTAAAAGGCATATTTTATGTATAGTTTTATACTTATGTATAGTAAGAAAACCTACCTCTGTAAAATATGTGTGTTTATAACACTTTTTAATTCTTTATTCTCCTTTGCACAAGGAACATTGAAAGATTACAAAAGATCTATTGCTGTAGACACATTGTTTAAAAACAAAACATACAATACTCCAACTGCTTTTTATTGGCAAAACAATCAATTATTTTGGTATGTAAATAATACGCCACAAGGAAAAGAGTATATAAAAGTAAACGCTTTAAGCAGTTCCCAAGAATTGGCTTTTGATCATGAGAGAATGGCTAAGAGTTTATCAATTTTAACAGAAGGTACAATTACCAGTGGGAAGATTGCTATAACAGATTTAGAGTTTAATACAGAACAAAATTCTGTCTTATTTAATACCGATAGTCTCAAAGTTAAATGTAACCTATCCGATTATACCTTAACGGTTTTAGATACTTTAGAAAAGAGCAATCGCCAGCATTACTGGGGAAGTAAAGATGATGAACGGGAAGGGGAACCAGTAGTTTCTCCAGATAAGAAGTATACTGCATATGTTAAGAATTACAATTTATATATAAAAAACATTAAGACGGAGGAAGAAACTCAGCTGAGTTATGATGGGTCTAATGGTTATTACTATTCATGGCAAATAAAATGGGCTCCAGATGGTAAGAAAATTATGGCTTACAAATTACGTCCAGCAGAAGATCATAAGATTTATTTTGTGGAGTCTAGTCCTACAGATCAGTTGCAGCCAAAGCTACAATCGAGAGATTATTTAAAACCAGGAGATCAAGTTGCATTTAGGAGTCCGCAGTTATTTTTGATTGCATCAAAAAAGCATATAAGAATTCCTACAGATGAGTTTCAGCAACAATTTCATTTAGGAACTATACAATGGCTAGAAGACAGTAGTGCTTTTAGGTTTGAATATAATGAGCGCGGACACCAAAAATATAAGGTGATTTTTGTTGATGCAACTACTGGAAAAGTACAGGTAATTATTAATGAAACCAGCCCAACTTTTATTGATTATAGCGGAAAAAAATATCGATATGATACTAGCGATGGAGCACAGATTATTTGGGCATCCGAAAGAGATGGCTGGAATCATTTATATCTATATGATGCAAAAACTGGAAAAGTAATTCGCCAAATAACAAAAGGGAAGTGGCCAGTACGGGAAGTGGTAAAAGTAGATGAAGAAAACAAGCGTATTTATTTTATTGCAAGTGGTTTAGATCAAGATCAAGATCCATATTTTAAACACTATTGTAGCATTGATTTTAATGGAAAAAACTTTAAAAGATATACTGAGGAAAATGGAAATCATAAGGTAAGTTTTTCAGATGATTATCAATATTATGTAGATCAATATTCAAGGGTAGATATGCCACCTGTTACTTTATTGAAAAATCAAAAAGGTGAAATAATAAAAGAATTGCAAAAAGCTGATATTTCAGAACTTTTAGCAACTGGATGGAAGTCTCCCGAAGTTTTTAATGCAAAAGGAAGAGACGGGAAAACCGATGTTTGGGGAATTATAGTTCGTCCAACAAATTTTGATCCTTCAAAAACATACCCAATTATTGAATACATTTATGCGGGACCTCATGATTCTTTTGTGCCAAAAAGTTTTCAAAGTCATTATTGGTCGATGTCTTCTTTGGCAGAGCTGGGCTTTATTGTGGTTCAAATAGACGGTATGGGAACCTCCAATCGTTCCAAAGCTTTTCATAATGTTTGTTGGAAAAATCTTAAAGATGCAGGTTTTCCTGATAGAAAATTATGGATGCAAGCAGCAGCAAAGAAATATCCATATATGAATATTGAAAAAGTTGGAATTAGAGGAACTTCTGCAGGCGGACAAAATGCAGGTGCAGCCTTAGTTTTTAATTCTGATTTTTATGATGTGGCAGTAGCTTCTTGTGGTTGCCATGATAACCGTATGGATAAAATTTGGTGGAACGAGCAGTGGATGGGATTCCCAATTGGACCTCAATATGCAGCATGTTCAAATATTGAAAATGCAACCCAAATGGAAGGAGATCTAATGTTGATTGTTGGGGAGGTAGATGATAATGTGGACCCTGCTTCAACATATCAGTTTGCAAATGCTTTAATTAAAGCAGGAAAAAATTTTGAATTAGTGGTAGTTCCAGGAATGGGACATTCATCTGGAGGAACATTTGGAGATAAAAAACGTAAGGATTTCTTTGTGAAAAAATTATTAGAAGTAGATCCTCCTTCTTGGGATGAAATATACAATTAGAATCTTTTAAACCTTTTTAGAAAGTTTATTGCCTAGACTGTTCTATCGAAATAATTAAAACACTAGAAACAATTAATTGAGAAAATTAAAATAGATGAAAACATACAAATTATTACTATGTACAATGTTAGTTTTTTTAACCTTAAGTACATCAAAAGTATTAGCGCAAAGTGGGGATCAGATTCTTGATGGAATTGGAGAAACAGGATTAATTGCCCGTTATGTTTTTAATGGAGATGCAAAAGATTGGTCTAGAAATAATTTACATGGAGAAATTCATGGTGATGGATTTCAATTTGTAGATGATACTAAGTTTGGGAAAGTACTTTCATTATCAGAAAAAGGTAAAAATTATATAGAACTTCCAAAAGGGACTGTTGCTAATGAGGAATCTATAAGTATAACAGGTTGGTTATACCTAACTTCTTCTAATGCAAATCAGTATTTTTTTGACTTTGGGGAAAGCAACAAAGCACATTTTTTTGTAGCACCTACAGGGACTAAAGAGAATGATGGCTTGGTTGCAGAAATAACAACAGCCAAAGGAGCTATGTACCAAACACTTTCATCTGGAGTAAAAGTAAACGAATGGAATCATGTGGCTGTTACTATTAATATTCCTTCAAAAACTATTGCTACTTATGTAAATGGAAAGTTGGTAAAAGAAACTGAAAATGTTGAGGTTATACTAGCCGAGTTGTTCGATAATAATTCAGGAGAAAATAATAAATTTTATATAGGAAAATCGGTGTCATCTAAATCCTATCTCGATGCTAAATTATACGATTTTAGAATTTATAGAATCCCATTAAGTAAAAAACAAGTAGCTAGAATATATAAAAATGCGTTATCTGATGGGGAATCTGTTGTAAACGAACGTGAAGAACCTGAAGATAATCTACCAATTTTTTCAGAAACAACCCCACAACTTTATAACGAATACTTAACTAGTGTACCAGATATTGAAGTAGAAACTGTAGTAGGTTACCTACCTCGTTTACCTCGTTATGTAAAAGGAGTGTATAGCAATGGAATAAAAAATGAAAAAGCTAGAGTAATCTGGCCTGCGCCAAAAGACAATAGTGAGGTTAAGAAACTAGGTAGTTATACGGTAATAGGACGTGTTGCAGGAACAAATTTAAAACCTAAGGCTATTGTTACAGTAAAAGATGCAAAAATATCTGCAACACCAGATAAAACTTTAGAGGCTTTTGAGTTAGATGAGGTTTCTCTAGATGTAGATACTCATGGTCATGAATCTAAATTTATTGAAAATCGTGATAAGTTTATAAGCACTCTTGCTCAAACAAATCCAGATGCTTTTTTATATATGTTCCGAAACACTTTTGGTCAGCCGCAACCAGATGCTGCCGAGCCATTGGGAGTATGGGATTCTCAGGAAACTAAATTACGCGGACATGCAACTGGGCATTACCTAACAGCAATTGCACAGGCATATGCAAGTACGGGGTACGATAAATCGCTCCAAAATAACTTTGCCGATAAGATGGAGTATATGGTAAATACTTTGTACAAATTAGCTCAAATGTCTGGAAATCCAAAAACAAAAGATGGTTCCTATGTGGCTAATCCAACAGAAGTTCCTCCTGGACCAGGAAAATCAAACTATGATTCTGATTTAAGTGAAGATGGAATTCGAACCGATTATTGGAACTGGGGAGAAGGCTTTATAAGTGCATATCCGCCAGATCAATTTATTATGCTAGAAAATGGAGCTACCTATGGAGGACAACAAACCCAAGTTTGGGCTCCTTATTATACCCTACATAAAATACTTGCAGGTTTATTAGATATTTATGAAGTAAGTGGAAACAAAAAGGCACTAGAAGTTGCAGAAGGAATGGGGAGTTGGGTTTATGCTCGTTTGAATGAGTTGCCAACAGAAACCTTGATTAGTATGTGGAATAGATATATTGCGGGAGAGTTTGGAGGAATGAATGAAGTAATGGCTCGTTTATATAGGTTAACAGATGAAGAGAAATACTTACAAGTGGCACAATTATTTGATAATATTAAAGTGTTTTATGGCGATGCTAACCATTCAAACGGACTAGCAAAGAACGTAGATACTTTTAGAGGACTCCACGCCAATCAACACATTCCTCAAATTGTGGGAGCCATAGAAATGTATAGAGATTCCAATACAGCCGAATATTACCGTATAGCCGATAACTTTTGGTTTAAAAGCAAGAACGATTATATGTATAGTATTGGTGGAGTTGCAGGAGCACGAAACCCAGCAAATGCAGAATGTTTTATCTCACAACCAGCAACTATATATGAAAATGGATTATCAGCAGGAGGGCAAAATGAAACGTGTGCTACCTATAACATGCTTAAATTAACGAGAAACTTGTTTCTTTTTGATCAAAGAGCCGAATATATGGATTATTATGAACGCGGTTTATATAATCATATTCTAGCGTCTGTAGCAGAGAAAACTCCTGCAAATACATACCATGTTCCATTAAGACCAGGTTCTGTAAAGCATTTTGGAAATCCAGATATGAAAGGGTTTACTTGTTGTAACGGTACAGCTATAGAAAGTAGTACAAAACTTCAAAATTCTATTTATTTTAAAAGTGTAGAAAATGACGCGCTTTATGTAAATCTATATGTGCCATCAACTTTACATTGGGCGGAAAAAGAGCTAACAATTACACAAAAAACTGCTTTCCCGAAAGAAGATTTTACACAACTAACTATTAATGGTAATGGAAAATTTGATTTGAAAGTTCGTGTACCAAATTGGGCTACCAAAGGTTTTATAGTGAAGATTAATGGAAAAGAGGAAAAAGTAGAAGCTATTCCTGGAAGTTACCTAACCTTAAATCGTACTTGGAAAGACGGGGATACTGTGGAATTAAAAATGCCATTTCAGTTTCATTTAGAATCAATAATGGATCAACAAAATATAGCTAGTTTATTTTATGGTCCTATTTTACTTGTTGCTCAAGAGTCTAAACCCCGTACAGAATGGCGTAAGGTTACGTTTGATAAAAACGAGATAGGAAAGGATATTTCTGGAGATCCTGAAAAATTAGAATTTATAATTGATGGAATTACTTACAAACCTTTTTATGATACTTACAATAGGTATTCTGTTTATTTAGATGTTACATTAAAGTAACCTGAAATTTATAATTAGGGTAGAGCAAGAACTTAAATACCCAAAGAACTCATAGCTATGTATGTTTTTTAATACATTAACCAAACGCATAAACAAATGATAAACCCTCGTTCACAATATAATTTTATTCTCTTATTATTAGTATTTTTTTCTTTTGAAGGACATTCTCAGGAATATTGGAATAATATTGTCAAGAAGCCTTCTAGCCTAGGATTAGAAAATGGTTTTATAGAAGTAAAAACATCAGAATTTAATTTAAAATTGGTAAAAACTTCACAAACAGTAGCTGGTTTATATCCTGTAGCAGATGCCAATTTTGATTTTACTCCCGGGGAAAGATTAGAAATTCGAGATAAGGACAGTTTGTATCATCTTGGAGATCTTAATTTAACGCTGAAAAATACACAAGGAGATTGGGTAAATTATTCATCAGCTTACAAAAGAAAGCCTGTGGAAAAACTTTCTGTTAAAGGAAATGTTTTAATGGCTTCGGATATGACCAATACTTTTCCGGAAGAACTTCCTGTAAATATTAAACGTTATTATGAGGAGGATAACGGGAATTTAATACTGCGTTTTGTCTTAAAAAATACAAGTAATGCGCCATTGGAAATTGGAGCTTTGGGAGTTCCAATGATTTTCAATAATATTTTAGAAGGAAAATCATTAGATGAAGCTCATGCAGATAATGTGTTTTTCGACCCTTATATTGGAATGGATGCAGGGTATTTGGAAGTTAAGCATTTAAGCGGAAAAGGTTCCGCTTTATTGGTACTCCCCGAAGAGAATATGCCTTTTGAGACATACAGACCTTTGTTGGACGACCCCACTCGAAGAAGCATAGTTTTTGAAGGATTTCATGAATGGATGTCTTTGAGTAAAGCCTATGCAGAGAATCAATGGAAAGGTGTACAGCAATGGAATAAGCCCACATCGATACTGTTAAAACCAGATGAAGAAAAAGACTTTGCGGTAAAATTTGTATTGGCAAAAAGCATTAAAAATGTTCAACAATCTCTTATCGATCATAAAATGCCAACAGCTGTTGGTGTCCCAGGATATGTGTTGCCAAAGAATGTAAACGGACAATTATTCATTAAAAATTCTTCAAAAATAAAAAATATAGCAGTTGAGCCTCAGGGAGCAATTTCTATTGAAAAAAAGCAGCAATTAAAAAGTGGTTATGTAGCATATCAAGTCAATGGACAACAATGGGGTAGAGCTCGTATAACTATTGATTATGAGGATGGAAAACAGCAAACTATAAATTATAAAATAATTAAGTCGGAAGCGGAAGTAATAGCAGATTTTGGTCATTTTTTAACAACTGAGCAGTGGTTTGACAATGAAGAAGATCCTTTTAATCGTAATCCTTCGGTAATATCTTATGATTATGAAGCAAAAAAGCAAGTAAGTCAAGATAGCCGAGCATGGATTGCAGGCTTGAGCGACGAGGGGGGAGCAGGAAGCTGGTTGGCAGCAATGATGAAGCAGTATGTACAACCAGATAAGGAGGAAATAGACAAACTATCAGAATTTGTACATAAAACTTTATGGGGTACTATACAATATGCAGAGGGTGAAAATAAATATGGAGTTAAAAAAAGTGTTTTCTATTATGAACCAGATAGCATGCCTAAAGGAACTTATAATGATACCATTAATTATAAAACATGGGCTGCTTGGAATCATAAACACGCTAACGATCCTGGGAGATCGTATAATTATCCGCATGTAACAGCTGCTTATTGGGTAATGTATCGTTTGGCTCGATATCATACAGGTTTAGTGGGAAATAAGCCGTGGGATTGGTATTTAAAGCAAGCATATCATACAGCTATAGCAATGACAGAGTTAGCTCCGTATTATGCACAATTCGGACAAATGGAGGGGACTGTTTTTTTGAATGTTTTAAAAGATTTAAAACGGGAAGGAATTAATGATTTAGCCGAGAATTTAGAATTGAAGATGAAAGAACGTGCCGATCATTGGAAGTCATTAAATTATCCCTTCGGAAGTGAAATGCCTTGGGATTCAACGGGGCAAGAAGAAGTGTTTATGTGGTCCGATTATTTTGGGTATACAGAAAAAGCTGCAATTACCTTAAATGCAGTGCTAGCATACATGCCTACCATGCCACACTGGGCATATAATGGAAATGCAAGGCGGTATTGGGATTTTCTTTATGGAGGAAAATTGTCGAGAGTAGAACGACAAATACATCATTATGGATCGGCTTTAAATGCCATTCCAATGTTAAAAGCGTATCAAAATTCTCCAGACGATTTTCATCTTCTAAAAGTGGGATATGGAGGTTTGTTAGGAGGAATTTCTAATATTACTAAAGATGGTTTTGGTCCAGCAGCTTTTCATTCGTTTCCGCAAACTTTGGAAATTGATTACCTGTCGGGCGACTATGGTTCTGGGTTTTTTGGGTATGCTATTAATTCTACTTCTTATTTAACTAAAACAGCCGATTTTGGTTGGGTTTCTTTCGGTGGAAATATTGAAAGCAATAAAGATAAGGTAGAAATGATGTTAACTACAGCCGCTAAAAATAAAGTTTTTATAGCTCCAGAAGGGTTACTAATTACTCTAGATGCTGGAAGTATTAATAAGGTAGACTATAATGAAAAAGAAAAGGAAGTAAGACTATATCTAAATCCCAAAAATGATTATACTCCTACAGCTTTTTTACAAAGTAATAAAAATGTAAATCTTCCTTTTGAAATGGATAATGGAGCTTATAAAATCCCTCTTTCAGAAAAAGAAAGTGAGATAGTAATAAAACTATAATTTGAGGCATCTTATAAATATTTATTAATTCTATTAAAATAGTTAGGGGGAAGAGTCCTTAGTTCCACGATGTAAAACACTTGTAATCAGCAAATTGTTTTTATTTGCATAAATTTAACATCACAATGTTTGATTTTGTAGACGACTGGTCATATATTTGCTCCTTCAAATTAGAATAGTTGTCAGCAACAGTTAAAAATAGAGATAAGGCAGATTACCTTTTAGACAAAGGTCTTAATATTTTATGGTCTAAAGGGTATAACGGAACAAGCGTAAACGATATTGTATCGGCTGCGGATGTTCCGAAAGGGTCTTTTTATTTTTATTTTAAATCAAAAGAGGATTTCACAGTTCATGCATTGCAACGGTATTTTTCATTAAAAAGAGCAGCTACTATTGAAGTTCTTAGTCATGAAAACATTCCTGCTGTAGAAAGGCTATTCAATTATTATAATCATAGAGTTACCATAGTGAGAGATCAATTAAATTGTTCTTTGGGTTGCATGGGTTGTAATATAGGTTTAGAAATGGCCGAACATAGTGAAAGTATTAGAACTACTATTGTTCATGAAGAACAAAAAACTAGAGAAATAATTGTTGATGTAGTAAAGGAAGCGCAAATAGACGGTAGTATTGATAAGAATATAGACGCCGCTAAAATTGTAGATTTTATAGAAGATGCTTACAAAGGAATGCTTACTTCTATGAAAGAAAACAAATGTGCAGATCCACTAAACAATTTTTTATACTTTTTGAAAACTCTTATTTTAAAATAATTTTTTTTAACTAGTAATAGACGACCGGTCAATTATAATTAAAAACAACTAAAAAAATCCGAAAAATGAAAAAGAGAAGTAAATTAATACAAATAGTGTTTGGAGTCCCCTTGCTTGCAGTACTTGTATTTGCCATCCATTCTTGTAGCGATTCTAAAGCTGCAGAACATGGAGGGAATGCATTAATGGCAACTCCATTTGTTCATCCTGTTCAAAACTCTGTAGATGATTGGGACGAATATATTGGGCGTTTTGCTGCATCTGAAAGAGTTGAGGTTCGTTCACGTGTAAACGGGTATATCGAATCGGTAAATTTTAAAGATGGGGATATTGTAAAAAAAGGACAAGTACTTTTTGTAATCGATCAAAGGCCATTTTATATTGAATTAAAACAAGCCGAAGCCGAAAAATTAAGAGCCGAAGCCGATCTTAACCGAACCACAAGTGATTACAACAGAATAGAATCGGTTAAAGATTCTCGTGCGGTATCTTTAGAAGAAGTAGAACAACGTAAACAAATTGCTAAATCTTCAGAGGCACAATTAATGGCTGCCAATGCACGACTAGAGCAGGCTAAACTTAATCTGAGCTATACAGAAATTAAGGCGCCTATTAGTGGGAAAATTAGTGACGACTTTATAGATGCTGGAAATTATGTAACTGGAGGTGTTGCCAATGCCACTCCGTTAACTACCATTGTGAAAATTAATCCTATTCACTTTTATTTTGAAGGAAGTGAAAACGATTTTGTTAATTATAATAGCAATTCTAATACCCCAGTAGCAGTAAAGCTTTCAACAGAGGGAGAATATAGCAGAGCAGGGGTGCTGGATTTTGTTGATAATGAGGTTAATAGAAATACAGGAACCATTAGAGGGCGCGCAGTTTTTGATAATGAAGATCTAAAAATAGAATCTGGAATGTTTGGGAGATTACGACTTATGAAGGGGAATTCCTCAGCAATTTTAATCCCAGAAGAAGCTATAAGTACCAATCAATCCAATAAAGTAGTGTATGTAATTGCTGAAGATAGCACGGTGCATGCTAAGCCTATTAAACTAGGGAAACTTTTTAAAATGAAGTACCGAATAGTGAAAGAAGGACTTACTTTGGATGATAAAATTGTTACTGGAAATCTTTTAAAAATTAGACCAGGTATGAAGGTAGCTCCTTCAGAAGATAATTTTAAAATTCAACAAAACACTAAAAGTGTGGCCTATAAGTAAATTTCAATAACTCTCATGTAGTTGTTTTTTTGATGGTTAAAAGGACTTAGTTAAAAAGCTAATTTTTAATCATCTGTAAAAGAGTCTCTTATCATATTTTTTGATTTGAGGGAGGCTCTTTTTTTGTCAAAATCCAATAAAAATATAAAGAAAATAAAATGAAATTCACGCATACTTTTATAGAGCGTCCAATATTGTCAATCGTGATATCTATTATATTAATGATAGTTGGTGGATTGGCGTATTTTTCGCTACCTGTTTCACAGTATCCAGAAGTAGCTCCTCCAACAGTAGTAGTGAGGGCAACCTATCCTGGAGCTAGCGCAGAAACGATTTCCAAAACGGTGGCAACGCCTTTGGAACAAGAAATTAATGGAGTTGAAGGAATGATATACATGGCATCTCAAGCTACAAATGATGGTGTTATGGAATTAACAATCACTTTCAAACAAGGGGTAGATGTAGATAATGCCCAAGTATTGGTGCAAAATCGTGTGGCTATTGCAGAACCTAGATTGCCAGAACCCGTAAGACGATTGGGAATTACAACACAAAAAAGTGCTCCCGACCTTATGTTGGTTATCCATTTAATATCTCCAGAAGAGACTTATGACCAAACATATCTTGCAAATTATGCTAATTTTCAAATTATAGATAAACTTTCAAGAATTGATGGGGTTGGAGCTGTAAGAATGTTTGGAGGCGATCAATACTCCATGAGAATCTGGTTGAATCCAGATTTAATAGCAAATTTGGATATGACACCAAATGAGGTGTTAACTGCTTTAAGAGCTCAAAATGTTCAAATTGCGGGAGGAACTTTAAATCAGCAACCTTTAACTACCCAAAACGCTTTTGAAATTAATATTCAAACACAAGGAAGATTAAATTCAATTGAAGAATTTGAAAATATCATTATTAGAAATGGAGAAGATGGGGCATTAGTTCGTGTTAAAGATATTGGACGTGTAGAGTTAGGATCGGCAAGCTATGCTACCAAAGGGTATTTAAGTAAATATCCTGCTGTAGCCTTACCAGTTTTTCAGCGCCCAGGAACCAATGCGTTAGAAACAGCAGATGCTTTGATCAATACCATGAAAGAAGCATCAAAAGATTTTCCAGAGGGGATAGAGTATCGTATTGCATACAACCCAACGGAGTTTATTCAACAATCAATCGACGAAGTAGGGGGAACTATTTACGAAGCCGTAATTTTAGTAGTATTGGTAATTATATTATTCCTACAAACATGGAGAGCGGCTATTATACCAATCCTTGCAATCCCTGTTTCGCTTATTGGAACTTTTGCCGTAATGCAAGCTTTAGGGTATTCTCTTAATAGTTTAACACTGTTTGGATTAGTGCTAGCCATAGGAATTGTGGTAGACGATGCCATTGTGGTGGTTGAGAATATGGAGCGAAACCTTAGAGAAGGAATGGGGGTAAAGCAAGCTGCTCAAAAAACAATGAATGAAGTAGGGGGAGCATTGGTAGCAATGGGACTAGTGCTTGTTGCTGTATTTTTACCTACCATATTTTTAAAAGGAATTAGTGGTCAGTTTTACAGTCAATTTGGAGTAACCATAGCTGTTGCAACCATGATTTCTGTTTTTGTTTCGCTTACATTAAGTCCTGCAATTGCAGCCAAAGTGATGAAAAAGCACGATGACTCTCCTAAGCATTCTAATGTTGCAGCACAAGGTTTTATAACTAAATTCTTTGATAAGTTTAATCAGTTAATGGATTGGACATCTAATAAATACGCACAATTAACGTCAAGACTTATCAATATAAGAAAAGGAGTAATGCTAGTGTATTTAGGACTTATAGCTTTAACTGTTTTTGCTTTTTACAAGGTGCCTACTGGGTTTATTCCAGAACAGGATCAAGGATATTTTATTACTGTAATACAGTTACCTCCAGGTTCTTCGCTAGAGAGAACAGACAAAGTTGTAAATAAAGCAATAGACAGTGTACTTAAAGTTGATGGGGTAAAAGACGCGGTTGCATTTACAGGATTTGATGCGGCAACATTTACAAATTCATCAAATGCAGGGGTAATTTTTACTGCATTGGAAAGTTTTGAAGAACGTAATGATAAAGGGGTTACCTATGAAGGGATTCAACAGTCTTTAACTAGTTCGTTAAGTAAGATGACAGATGCTTACGTTATTGTTATTCCACCTCCACCTGTAAGAGGAATTGGTAATGCTGGTGGATTTAAATTGATGTTGCAGGACAGAGGTGGATTAGGCAATGAGCAATTGTTAAAATCGGCTTATGAGCTTATGGGAGCTGCTAATCAAGATCCGACAATGACAAATGTCTTTACATTTTTTAATACCAGTTCGCCTCAATTATTTTTTGATCTCGATAAAGAAAAAGCTCAAAAGCTGGGTGTCCCAATTGAAGAAGTTTCAAGCGCTTTAGAGGTTTATTTGGGCTCTGCATTTGTAAATGATTTTAACCTACAAGGGAAAACATTTAGAGTAACCGCCCAAGCCGATGGAGAGTTTAGATATACTCCAGAGGATTTGGAGCACATTAGAGTTCGAAATAAATATGGAAATATGATTCCTTTGAGTGCTGTTGGAGATCTAAAAGATATTTCTGGCCCAGCACGTGTACCTCGGTACAATTTATATCCTTCTTTGGCACTTACAGGAAACACTACTCCTGGGCATAGTTCTGGAGAATCTTTGGATGCTATGGAACAACTAGCAGCGCAGATATTACCAGATGGTATTGATTATGAATGGACTGAAATTGCATATCAGCAAAAAAGTACAGGTAATACAGCAGGAATAGCCTTTGCATTGGCCGTTTTATTTGTTTTTCTACTATTAGCTGCTCAGTATGAAAGTTGGGTATTGCCATTGGCTGTAATTCTTATTGTGCCTATGTGTTTACTATCGGCAATGTTTGGAGTAGGAATAATGGGAATGGATAATAATATTTTAACACAAATTGGATTGGTTGTGCTAGTAGGGTTAGCTAGTAAAAATGCTATTCTAATTGTAGAATTTGCAAAGCAACTTGAAGATAGAGGGTATAGTTTGCAAGAAGCGGCAAAAGAGGCTGCAAGGTTAAGATTACGACCTATTTTAATGACCGCCTTTGCTTTTATTCTTGGGGTAATTCCTTTGGTTACAGCAACGGGAGCAGGAGCAGAAATGAGACGCTCTTTAGGAACGGCAGTTTTTAGTGGAATGTTGGGAGTAACATTGTTCGGATTACTATTTACTCCTGTGTTTTATGTGCTTTGTAGAAAAATGGTCTTAAAAAAAGCAACCGTAGATGTTAAGTAAAAAAATAAAAATGAATCAGATATTTATAAAAACTATATTGATTTTGATAGGATTCTATCAGTCAATTGGATATAGTCAAGACAGTACCTCCACATGGAAATGGGATGTGCCAGAGCAGACAAATGAGGTGCTGTATATAGGAACGGACACCATATCTAAAAAAGCAGCTCCTGTTATTGAAACAGACAAATGGTGGGAAGCTTTTGGTTATAAGGAATTGGATAGTTTAATAGCCTTGGCATTGCAAAATAATGAAGACTTGAAGATAGCGCAGGCTAGAGTAGAACAGGCAATAGCGCAGAAAAGAATAGCATTTTCATCATTATTACCAACGTTGCGTTTGGAGCCTTCGGTTGCTAGACAAGAGTTCTCGGCTAATAGACCAAACCCTTTTGGAGGTCAATTAGATAGGGTAACTATTAATACTTTTGATATTCCACTTACGGTAAATTATGAGCTCGATGTGTTTGGTAAGAACATTGATAATGTAAAAGCAAACCGTTTGGCAGCCGATGCAAGTGTTGAAAGTAGAAAAGATATTTTACTACAGGTAATTACAGAAGTGGCTCAAAATTATTTCTTGTTATTACAGGTTGATGCTGAAAAGGATCTTTTAAAAGAAACAGAAAAAACAAGGTTGAATAATTTAGAAATAACCACAACTCGTTATGAAGCAGGTTTGGTAAGTCAGATTGATGTTTTAAGAGCTAAAACTGAATTGTCATCGGTGCAAGTTCAAATAAAAAGGATTCATAAACTTAGAACCGAAATCGAACTTATTTTAGCACCATTGGTTGGAGTAGATGCAAGTAATTTCAGTATACATAAAACACAAATTAGCTATATGCCACCAGATTTGATCTTTTTGGAAAAGGACTCTTTAACTGCTACACGCCCCGATTTAAAATCTGCTAAACTCATGTTTGAATCATCTAAAAGTTTGGTAAAGAATCAATGGAAACAATTATTACCATCATTTTATCTAAATGGCGCCTTCGGTTACTTGTCGGGTGACAGTAATAATTGGATTGAGAATGATAGTAGAACATGGGTAGCAGGAGTTTCGGCTTCCTTACCAATTTTTGAAGGTGGAAAAAAACGTGCAGAAATTAAACTTAGAAAAAGTGAGTTAAAACAAGCAGAAGCTGCTTACAATCAAAATGTTCTAGTGTCTTATAGACAAGTAGAAAATTCCATTTCTAATATTAAATGGGTGCATGAACAATTGCTGGCACAACAAGAATTTGTAAAAGCAGCAAATAACGCGGCAGAGTTAACAAATGAAAGGTATAGAAAAGGGCTTATTAATTATATAGATGTTGTAGATGCAGAACGACAAGCTTTGGAGGCCGAACAATTAAGTGTTCAGCTTTTTGGGCAAGAACTTAAAGAGCGAGTGTCTTTGTTTAAAGCCTTAGGATTACTTCCTGATTCTGTAGTGGATTAGCTTGTGTAAAAACTTGTTTTAAGTGGGTTGAATTTGTTTCTTTATAAATCCCTCGGAATTTATTTTCGGGGGATTTTTATATTTTAAAAGTAAATCCATCTTCCACTTTTTTGTCATATTTTTCTTTATCAAATTGATATAGAAAAGAACCTTTTCTAGAGGAAGACATATCTTTTTCTGTCAACTTTATAAGGATGTCCAAACCATTTATTTTATTGATAAAATTTCTTTTATCAAGCTCTTCATCTAAAATAGCTTCATAAAGTTTTTGAAGCTGTCTCATTGTAAATTTCTCAGGTAATAATTCAAATCCAATAGGTTTGTTTGAAGTTCGATAGCGCAAACGCCTAATAGCATGGTTTACCATTTGGTCATGATCAAAAATTAATTTTGGAGCCTCAGAAATACTAAACCACCTAGCAGAATATTGCTCAATTAATTCTTGGTTATGCTCTTCAATGTTGATAAGGGCATAGTAGGCTACAGAAACGGTTCGTTCAGCTGGATCTCTGTCCACTTTACTAAAACCATACAATTGCTCCATGTAGATATTATGGAATCCCGTTAAATGATGCAAAATCCTATTTGCCGAATCATCTAACGTTTCATTGCGTTTTAAAAATCCACCCATAAGAGACCACTTTCCTTTTTCAGGCTCAAAATCTCTTTTAATCAATAAAATTTTAAGTTCTTCTTTGTCAAACCCAAAAATGATACAATCTACGGCAAGTAATACCTTATCTTCTTTACTATAATTATTTAACATGTGGGGTAGATTTTCACAGAATACGGGTAAAATTACATTTTTTTTAAAAATAATCAATGAATTCAAATTTTAATACCACATAGCTAATTTAATTTTCCAGAGTTTGTTGAAGAATTTTGGGTTGAGGTTATTTTGCTTAAACACTTCTTGGGCTTGCTCTGAGGTAGTTAGTTTTGTAACTGCTAAAATTTATTTTTATTAGGGTTTGTTTATTTTTATAACATTAAAAAAACGAATTGTTTAATAAATCATTTGTTTTTATGAAAAATTATTAATTAATTTGGAAATGTAAAAATAACACTTATAAATTAACCTATATGATTTCAAAAAAAAATATAAAATCAAGAGGTATTGTATTGATACTTTGCCTTCTTTTAGCAGGAGTCACTTGTGCACAAACTACAGTTACTATACAAGAAAAGGAAAATGCTCCCACAATAAGTAAGCATATTTATGGGCATTTTGCAGAGCATTTAGGCCGTTGTATTTACGGGGGTTTTTATGTAGGCGAAGACAGTAATATTCCTAATACAAACGGGGTGCGTACAGATATTATTGAAGCACTTAAAGAGCTAAAAGTACCAAATTTACGTTGGCCAGGAGGTTGTTTTGCAGATACGTATCATTGGAAAGATGGTATTGGAGCTAAAGAAGACCGACCTACTATTGTGAATCAATGGTGGGGTGGGGTAACCGAAGATAATAGTTTTGGAACCCACGATTTTTTAAATTTATGTGAGGCTTTGGGGGCAGAACCTTACTTGGCAGCTAATATTGGGAGTGGAACCGTAAAAGAGTTTACCGATTGGATCCAATATGTAAATCACGACGGGGAGAGTCCGATGGCAAACCTTCGTAAAGAAAATGGGAGAGATAAACCTTGGGGAGTAACTTATTGGGGAGTAGGTAATGAAATGTGGGGTTGTGGTGGTAATATGACTCCAGAATATTACGCAAATCTGTATCGTCAATACGCTACTTTTATGAGTAGCTGGAATAATGATAAAGGGATTTACAGAATTGCTTCTGGAGCAAATGTAGACGATTATCATTGGACAGAAGTTTTAATGAGAGACATTCCAAAGCATCTTATAGAAGGTGTGGCATTACATTCTTATTCTTTTGTAGAATGGAATGATAAAGGTCCTGCAGCTAATTTCAATGAAAAGCAATATTTTAAAACTATGGAGCGTGCATTGAATATGGAGACTTTAATAACCAAGCATGTTGCTGTAATGGACAAATATGATCCTGATAAAAAAATAGACTTGATAGTAGATGAATGGGGTGGCTGGTATAATGTGGAAGAAGGAACTAATCCTGGTTTTTTATACCAACAAAATACTATGAGAGATGCCATGATTGCTGGGGCAACACTTAATATTTTTAACAATCATAGTGAACGTGTTAAGATGGCTAATTTAGCGCAAACCGTAAATGTTTTACAAGCAGTTATTCTTACTGATGATGAAAAAATGATTCTTACACCAACTTATCATGTAATGAAAATGTATGCGGTGCACCAAGATGCAACCTTGTTACCAATAGATTTAAAATCTGATAAATATGAGTTTGAAGGAAATTCAGTTCCAGCAATATCTGCGTCTGCATCTATTAATAAAGAAGGAGTAGCACATGTTTCTTTGGTAAATGTTGATATGAACAAAGCACATAAGATTACGCTAGATTTTCAAAAAATGAAGCTAAATAAGGCAACAGCCAACATCTTAACTTCTGCTAAAGTTCAGGATCATAATTCATTTGAAAATCCAAACAAAATTGTAGTAAAAGAGTATGAGGATTTTAAATTTAAGAAAGGAATCCTCGAACTTGAAGTTCCTGCTTTTTCAGTAATCGTTTTTGAAATAAAATAATTATGAGAGTAAAATTATATAGTGTGTTTCTATTTTTTATAGGAACATTATTAACAGAAGCTCAAGATCAAGAAAATTTTAATAATCCAATTATTAAAGACAAGTTTACGGCAGATCCTGCGGCATTGGTACATAACAACACAGTGTATTTATATGCTGGGCATGATGAGGCTCCAAAAGATTTTCATTTTTATAAAATGGATGAATGGTTGGTATACTCATCTACAGATATGGTAAACTGGAAAGAGCATCCAGTACCTTTAAAACCTTCCGATTTTAAATGGGCTAAAGGAGATGCTTGGGCTGCACAGGTAATTGAAAGAGCTGGTAAGTTTTATTGGTATGTTACGGTAACTCATAAAAACATACACGGAAAAGCAATTGGTGTAGCTGTTTCCGATTCTCCAACTGGACCTTTTAAAGATGCTTTAGGAAAGGCTTTAGTAACTAATGATATGACTACCGAGCATACAGATATAAGTTGGGATGATATTGATCCTTCTGTTTTTATAGATGATGATGGGCAAGCCTATTTATATTGGGGTAATACAGCTTGTTATTATGCCAAATTAAAAGAAAATATGATAGAATTTGATGGTCCCATCCATACGGTAGACCTTCCTAAATTTACAGAAGCTCCTTGGATACATAAAAAAGGAGACTGGTATTATTTGTCTTATGCATATGGTTTTCCTGAAAAAACAGCCTATGCTATGAGTAAATCTATTACTGGTCCATGGGAATTTAAAGGAATTTTAAATGAAGTTGCAGGAAATACAAACACAAACCATCAAGCCATAATTGAGTATAAAGGAATCCCATATTTTATATATCATAATGGAAGTATTGAACCTAATGGGGGGAGTTTTAGGCGTTCTGTTTGTATAGACCGCTTATACTATAATGAGGATGGAACTATTAAGAGAATCCAAATGACTTCTGAAGGAATTCAAAATAATGATTGAGTAATGAATCCTTCATAAAGGGATTAAGTATAGCCAAAGTAATTGTTTCCATAAAATAAAATGAATAAAGCAGAGATTTTTATTAGGGAGTCATTCTTTGTGAAATTATATAAAATATTTAAAATGAGATGCTTAAACTAAAGTTATTTGCATGAAATTATTTTTTCAATTATGTATTGTACTGTTTTCAGCAGGAATTTTGGCTCAAGATATTATGGTTCATGATCCTGTAGTTGCCAAACAAGGAGATACATACTATCTTTTCTGTACAGGAAATGGAATTTCAAGTTACAGTTCTAAAGATTTAAAAGATTGGAAGAAAGAACCAGCCGTATTTCAGCAAAAACCAACATGGACAGATAGTGTTGTTCCTAATTTTAAAAATCATATTTGGGCACCAGATATTTCTTTTCACAATGGAAAATACTATTTATATTATTCGGTTTCAAGCTTTGGAAAAAATACTTCTGCAATAGGTGTAGCAACAAATACAACCTTAGATGCTACTGATGCCAACTATAAATGGGAAGACGCAGGAATTGTTGTACAATCGGTTCCCAATCGGGATATGTGGAATGCTATTGATCCAAATTTAATATTTGATGAAAACAATACGCCATGGTTGTCTTTTGGTTCTTTTTGGGAAGGTTTAAAATTGGTAAAATTAAGCAAGGATTTAAAATCGGTTGCTAAACCCGAAGAATGGCACACCCTTGCAAGACGAGAAAGAGACTTTAAGATTCCCGATAATGATCCTGGAAATGGAGCTTTAGAAGCACCCTTTATTTTTAAGAAAAACGGATATTATTACCTGTTTTTATCGTGGGATTTATGTTGTAGAGGTAAAGAAAGTACCTATAAAATTGTAGTTGGAAGGTCTAAAAAAGTAATGGGGCCTTATCTAGATCAAAATGGGAAATCATTAGTAAATGGAGGAGGTACCTTAGTATTAGAAGGGAATAAAAACTGGTATGGTTTAGGACATAATAGTACCTATACTTTTGATGGAAAGGATTATTTGTTTTTCCATGCTTATGATGCTCAAGATAATGGAAAACCTAAGCTAAAGGTATTAGAATTGCAATGGGATGAGGAGTTATGGCCTAAAATAGATAAGGATTATTTAGATTAACTTGTTTTTTAAAATTAAAAATGTAAATTGCACACTTATAAAAGTTAACCGCCAAAACTACCTAAAATGAGAAGTCTAAGAAGAATTGACAGTACTATTTTAGTAACATTTTCTTTATTGTTATTATTTTCTTGTCAGCAAGAAAGTCAGAAGGAAGGTGTTACTACAAAAATTGAGAATGGATCAGGTTACCAAATAGAATCGGTAAATATTCAACATGTAAAATTGAATGACGATTTTTGGCTTCCTATTATAGAAAGAGTACAAGAAAGAACTATAGAATACGCTATAGAAAAATCTACAGAAGAAGGTCGCTTTGATAACTTCTTAATTGCTGGAGGAAAAATGGAAGGCGAAGTAAAAGGTGTTATGCCTTTTGATGATACCGATGTTTATAAAATTGTTGAAGGAGCATCTTACTCTTTAATTAGTGCACCGAATCCTCAACTAGAAACTTTATTAGATTCCATTATTAATGTAATAAGTATTGGTCAGGAAAAAGATGGTTATCTAACTACTTGGCGAACTATAAATCCTGCTCATCCCCCAGCAACGTGGGTAAAGGTTAATGAAGGGAAGCGTTGGGAATCTTTAGAGATGAGTCATGAATTATACAATGCTGGACATTTATACGAAGCTGCTGCTGCTCATTACGAGGCTACTGGGAAAAAGAATTTCTTAAATATAGCTTTAAAAAATGCAGATTTAATGGTAGAAACCTTTGGGCCAGAAGATGGGAAAATCCATACGGTTCCAGGACACCAAATTATAGAAACAGGATTGATAAGGTTGTATAGAATTACCAACGAAAAGAAGTATTTAGAATTGGCAAAATACTTTTTAGATGGAAGAGGGTTTCATGAAGGAAGAATGGATTTTGGTCCCTATGCTCAAGATCATGTTCCTGTTATAAAACAAGATGAAGTAGTGGGACATGCTGTTAGAGCTGTTTATATGTATGCCGCTATGACGGATATTGCGGCTATTGAGAATGATACCGCTTACCATAAAGCTGTAGATAACCTTTGGGAGAATATGGTAAATAAAAAAATGTATCTCACTGGTGGAATAGGAGCTAGGCATGAAGGTGAGGCATTTGGAGAAAATTATGAACTTCCTAATTTAACTGCTTATAACGAAACTTGTGCTGCAATTGGAGATGTCTATTGGAATCACAGATTGCATAATATGACTGGGAATGTAAAATATTTTGATGTTATTGAACGTACATTGTATAATGGTTTAATTTCTGGACTTTCATTAAACGGGACTCAATTTTTCTATCCAAATGCATTAGAATCAGATGGAGTGTATAAATTTAATCAAGGGGCATGTACCCGAAAAGATTGGTTTGATTGCTCTTGTTGTCCTACTAATGTAATTCGTTTTATTCCTTCTTTACCTGGGTTAATTTATTCTAAAACTTCCGATACAGTATTTGTAAATCTATATGCTGCAAATCAGGCAACAATAGGCTTGGAGAAAACAGCTATAGCTATTACTCAGGAAACTTCTTATCCATGGAATGGAAGTGTTAAGTTAACAGTTACTCCAGAAACAGCGTCAGATTTTACTATAAAATTACGAATTCCAGGTTGGGCAAGAAATGAGGTGCTCCCAGGAACACTTTATTCATATAAAGAAAAAATAAAAGCAGTACCAGAAGTTAAGGTTAATGGAGAGCTAGTGGAAGCAACAATTGATAATGGATATATAACACTTACTCGAAACTGGAAAAAAGGAGAAACCATTTCTTTAGAGATTCCAATGGAAGTTAGAGAAGTATTAGCAAATGAAAAAGTGGAAGAAGACCGTGGGAAAATTGCTTTGGAATATGGTCCAATTGTATATGCAGTGGAAGAAATAGATAATAAAAACAATTTTGATGCTATTACGATTTCTAATGACGATACTTTTCAAGTAAAAAAGGAGAACGATCTTTTAGAAGGGGTTAATGTAATAGAGAACAATAAATTAAAAGCCATTCCTTATTATGCATGGTCAAACAGAGGAATAGGAAAAATGAAAGTATGGTTGCCTAAAAAATAGATAAATCAACAAAAACTAAAAATGAAAACTTTAAAACAGATATACATTCTAGCATTTTTTTGTGTAGGAATAAATTATGCACAAATAACAACTTTAGAGGTAGATGCATCACAATCTATTGCTAAAATACAACCCACAATGTACGGGATATTTTTTGAGGATATCAATTTTGCCGCAGATGGAGGGTTGTATGCTGAAATGATTAAAAATAGATCTTTTGAATTTGATGAGCCTTTAATGGGTTGGGAACAACCTAATAGCGATCGTCATTCTTATAATAACAATTCAGGAATTGCTACAATTATAAAATATTCTGGAGATCAAACCAATCACAATTATTGTAGAATTATTGTAAAAGACGATCAAGGTTACAAAATCATCAATAAAGGTTTTAGAGGGATGGGGATACATGCCAAGGCTGTTTATAATCTGTCCTTTTTAGCTGCTAAAACATCGGGTAATATAAAGGAGCTTCACTTTAAGCTGGTCGGGAAAGATAAGAAGGAAATTGCTTCTACCTCGGTAGTAGTAGATGCCAACGATTGGAAAAAATATGAAGCACAATTAACGGCAACTGCAACCGCAGAAAAAGCTACCCTTGAAATAACGTTTTCTGGAACGGGAGAAATTGATATGGATATGATTTCTTTATTTCCTGAAGATACATGGAAACAAAGAAAAAATGGAATGCGTAAAGATTTGGTTCAATTGTTAGCAGATATGGATCCAGGATTTTTACGTTTTCCAGGAGGTTGTATTGTAGAAGGAAGAACGTTAGCAAAACGTTATCAATGGAAAAAAACAGTAGGCCCTATTGAAGATCGTGAAATATTGGTCAATAGATGGAATACAGAGTTTGGACATCGTCCAACCCCCGATTATTATCAGAGTTTTGGAATTGGTTTTTTTGAATATTTCCAATTAGCAGAAGATATGGGGGCAGAACCATTACCAATTTTGAGTTGCGGAATGGCATGCCAGTTTAATACTGGAGAATTAGTGCCAATGGAAGAACTTGATCCTTATGTGCAAGATGCTTTAGATTTAATAGAGTTTGCTAATGGAGATGTTTCAACTCCTTGGGGAAAAGTACGTAGTGATATGGGGCATCCAGAGCCTTTCAATATGAAATATATTGGGGTTGGAAATGAACAATGGGGGCCAGATTATATTGCGCGTTACAAGGTTTTTTCTGAAGCTATTAAAAAACAATATCCAGATATGATTATTGTTTCTGGAAGTGGTCCTTTTCCAGATGGCGATTATTTTGAATACGGAATGGAAGCGTTGAAAAAACTAAATGCAGAGATTATAGATGAGCATTATTACCGTAGTCCGCAATGGTTTAGAGATAATGCCGATAGGTATGATGATTACGATAGAAATGGTCCTAAAATTTTTGCTGGAGAATACGCTGCACAAAGTGTTGCAATTGCAAGCCCAAAAAACGAAAATAATTGGGAGTGTGCCATGTCTGAAGCAGCATTTATGACTGGATTAGAGCGTAATGCTGAGGTAGTTCAATTAACGTCTTATGCACCCTTGATGGCGCATACAGAAGGTTGGCAATGGACTCCCGATTTAATTTGGTTTAACAATCTTACTTCTTATGGGACACCAAATTATTATGTGCAAAAATTATTTGCAACCAATCGAGGAACCGATCTTATGAAAGTTACTATTGATGGTAAAAAAATAATAGGACAGAAGAGTTTATATGCTTCTGTAGTAAAAGATACAGAAACCAACGAAATGATTGTTAAAGTGGTAAATACACTATCTGAAAAAAATACTATTAATTTTAAATGGAATGGGGTTTCTGTTGCTAATAATGCTACTCAAGTTGTTCTTGTAAGTGAAGGGTTGAGTGATGTAAATTCCATCAGTAAGCCTAAAAATATAATACCAAAATCTAAAGAAATTAAAATGGATGCTAAAGATGGAGTTCAATTAGCTCCTTATTCTGTAAATGTATTCAAATTGAAAATTAATTAATTTAATGAGCGATAATAAATCATACGTAATCGGGCTGGATTACGGTACAGATTCTGTAAGAGCTGTATTGTTAAATGCAGCAAATGGGGAAGAAATAGCTACAGATGTTGCATATTATAAAAGATGGAAACAGAAATTATATTGTAATGCTTCTAAAAATCAATTTCGTCAGCATCCATTAGATCATATTGAGGGATTAGAACAGACTATTAAAAAAGTTGTTGCTACAGCGGGGGTAAAACCAGCTGCTATTAAAGGAATTTGTATAGACACCACAGGCTCGTCTCCAATGCCGCTTTCTAAAGAGGGTACTCCACTTGCTTTATTACCAGAATTTAGTGAAAACCCAAATGCAATGATGGTTTTATGGAAAGACCATACCGCTATTGAGGAGGCCAATGAAATTAATAAGCTCTCTAGAAGTTGGGGAGGACAAGATTTTACGCAGTTTGAGGGAGGAATTTATTCTTCTGAATGGTTTTGGGCTAAAATACTTCATATAGCCAGAGAAGATGAAGTTATTAAGAATGCTGCTTATACATGGATGGAACATTGCGATTACATCACTTATTTATTAGGAGACGAAAAAGATTTAAATACATTTAAAAGAAGTCGTTGTGCTGCTGGTCATAAAGCAATGTGGCATGAAAGCTGGGACGGACTCCCTTCCGAAGAATTTTTAGGGAAATTAAATCCGTATTTATCCAAACTAAGAAATCAACTTTATAAAGAAACATATACTTCTGATGAGGTTGCTGGAAATTTAAACTCTGAATGGGCAGAGAGATTGGGGTTAACTACAGAAACGGTAATTGCAGTTGGAACTTTTGATGCGCATGCTGGAGCAGTGGGAGCTAGAATAGAAGAGCATACGTTGGTTAGGGTAATGGGAACATCTACTTGTGATATTATTGTAGCCAATGAAAATGTAATTGGAAAAAAGGCTGTTAAAGGAATTTGTGGTCAAGTAAATGGTTCTGTAATTCCAGGAATGGTAGGTTTGGAAGCTGGTCAATCTGCATTTGGAGATTTATTAGCTTGGTTTAAAGATGTGCTTTCTTGGCCTCTTCATAATTTGGTTTATACCTCAGAAAGTTTAACCGAAGCTCAAAAAGATAATTTAAAGAAAGAGATTGAAGGGAATTTCATCAAACAATTAGCTGAAGCAGCCAAAAATATCCCGTTGGAAGAAAGTATTCCTACAGCCTTAGATTGGATTAATGGTAGAAGAACTCCAGATGCAAATCAGGAATTAAAAGCTGCCATGATGGACTTAAACTTAGGAACCAAAGCACCACATATTTTTAAGGCATTAGTAAACGCAATTTGTTTTGGTGCTAAAAAAATAGTAGATCGTTTTGAGAGCGAAGGGGTAAAAATTAATACTGTTATTGGTATTGGGGGAGTAGCAAGGAAATCTCCTTTTATTATGCAAACTCTTGCCAATGTATTAAATATGCCAATAAAAATAGCATCCTCAGATCAAGCTCCAGCATTGGGAGCGGCTATTTATGCTGCTGTAGCCGCTGGAATTTATAAAGACGTAATAGAAGCTAGTAAACATTTAGGAAGCAATTTTGAAGCCGAATATCATCCGCAGGAAGATCAAGTAGCGGTTTATAAAACACTATTGGAGTCTTATTCAGGACTTTCAGTTTATATAGAAAACAACACATCCAAATAATACAATTAGTAATTATGGAGTCAAAATATAAAGAATTAAAAAGAGAATGCTACGAGGCAAATATGGAGCTTAACGCATTGGATTTGGTAATTTATACCTTTGGAAATGTAAGTGCTGTTGATAGACAGAATAAGGTTTTTGCTATTAAACCAAGCGGGGTTCCTTATGAAAAATTAAAACCAGAGGATATAGTAATTGTCGATTTTGAAAACAATATTGTTGAAGGGGAAATGCGACCATCATCTGATACCAAAACACATGCGTTCTTGTATAAAAATTGGGAAGATATTGGAGGTGTAGCTCATACACATGCTACCTATTCTGTGGCTTGGGCGCAAGCGCAAAAAGATATTCCTATTTTTGGAACTACACATGCCGACCATTTGGTAGCCGATATTCCTTGTGCTCCTCCAATGAAAGATGAATTAATTGAAGGAAACTACGAACACAATACTGGAATTCAGATTTTAGATTGTTTTAAAGATAAAAAGATATCCCATCAAGAAGTACAGATGGTATTATTGGGTAATCATGGCCCGTTTACTTGGGGTAATTCAGCTTCAAAAGCAGTATATAATAGTAAAGTATTGGAAGAAGTAGCAAGAATGGCTTATTTAACACTTCAAATTAATCCAAATGCACCAAGATTAAAAGATTCACTTATAAAAAAACATTACGAACGTAAGCATGGAAAAGATGCTTACTACGGACAGAAATAATAAAAAACTATAATTAATGATTTCAACGGAAAAAGAAATTTGGTTTGTAACGGGGAGCCAACACTTATACGGTCCCGAAACTCTAAAACAGGTAGCACAAAATGCAAATACCATTGCAAATGGATTGGATGCTTCTTCAAAAATTGATGTAAAAATAGTAAGTAAGAATATCGTTACAACTCCCGATGAGATAACAGCTATTTGTATTGAAGCAAATACCACAAAAAATTGTATCGGAATTATTACTTGGATGCATACATTTTCTCCAGCTAAAATGTGGATTGCAGGACTTAATATTCTTAAAAAACCATTATGTCATTTTCATACGCAGTTTAATGCAGAGATTCCATGGAATGATATAGATATGGATTTTATGAATTTAAATCAATCGGCGCATGGCGACCGTGAGTTTGGATTTATGATGTCTAGAATGCGTCAGAAAAGAAAAGTAATTGTAGGACATTGGAAATCGGAAAATGTACAAAAACAATTAGGTGTTTGGACGCGTGTAGCTTTAGGTTGGGACGAATTACAACATATGAAAGTTGCCAGAATTGGCGACAATATGCGCCAAGTTGCAGTTACTGAGGGAGATAAAGTACAGGCTCAAATGCGTTTTGGACTGGAAGTAAATGGCTATGATTCTTCGGATGTAGTAAAGCATATTGATGCTGTTACAGATAAGCAATTACAAAATTTACTTGCGGTTTATGAAACGTCTTATAATTTAACAGCATCTCTTAAAGAAGGAGGCGCAAAAAGACAATCGTTAATAGATGCCGCTAAAATTGAATTAGGACTTCGTGCTTTTTTAGATGAAGGTGGATTTAAAGCTTTTACAGATACTTTTGAAAACTTAGGAGCTTTAAAACAGTTGCCAGGAATTGCAGTACAGCGTTTAATGGCAGATGGTTATGGTTTCGGTGGAGAAGGCGATTGGAAAACGGCAGCTATGTTGAGAACCATGAAGGTAATGGCGCAAGGTTTGGAAGGAGGAACTTCGTTTATGGAAGATTATACCTATCATTTTACTCCTGAAAAATCGTATGTATTAGGCTCGCATATGCTAGAAATATGTTCTTCTATTGCCGATGGAAAACCTTCTTGTGAAGTACATCCTTTAGGAATTGGAGGGAAAGAAGACCCTGTTCGATTGGTTTTTAATTCGCCTGCTGGTACTGCAATTAATGCTTCTTTAATAGATATGGGGAATCGTTTTAGATTAATTGTTAATGAAGTAGAAGCTGTGGAACCAATGGCAGATTTACCTAAATTGCCAGTTGCAAGAGTACTTTGGGATTGTAAACCAAGTCTAGAAGAAGCTACTACCGCTTGGATTCTAGCTGGTGGAGCTCATCATACGGTATACTCCCAAGCACTTACTACTGCATATATGGAAGATTTTGCAGATATTGCAGGAATTGAATTATTAGTAATTGATGATAAAACAAGTATTCGTGAATTTAAGAATACTCTCAATGCAAATGAATCGTATTATCATTTATTTCAACATAGAATGTAACCTTCTAAACCTAAATAGATTATGAAATGCCCATTAACAATTTTATCAAACACATAGATATGATGATTGTGGGTATTACATCTGACCTTTTTAAAATAATAAATATTAACAGATGAATTCATTTAAACAAAACTTAAAGTATATTTCACTGGTGTGTCTTGCTGTTGTTTTTACTCAATGTAAAACAAAGTCGGAAAAAGCAACTGCTAATTCAGAGCAAAGTGAGATACAAGAAAACACCGAAGCCCTCCATATTTCAACCTCAGAATTTGGAAAACTTCCTTCCGGAGAAAAAATTACAAAATACCAGCTTACAAACAAGCATGGTATGGAGGTAGCTATTATTAATTACGGAGGGGTTATTACCAACTTAAAAGTTCCAGATAAAAATGGAGCTATTGAAGATGTAGTTTTAGGATTTGATTCTTTAGAAGATTATTTAATTCCGCCACCATATTTTGGAGCCATTATTGGACGTTATGGCAATAGAATTGCTGGGGGTAAATTCGCAATCGATGGAGAAGAATATACCTTAGCTCAAAATGATGGAAAAAACCATTTACATGGAGGAAATAAAGGTTTTGATAAAGTTGTTTGGGAAGTAAAACCAATACAAGAAAAGGATTATTTAGCACTACAACTTTCTTATACAAGCAAGGATATGGAAGAAGGGTATCCAGGAAATTTAAAAACTATTGTTACTTATACATTAGACAATACAAATACATTAAAGGTTGCGTATGAAGCTACAACCGACAAGAAAACGGTGGTAAATCTTACTCAACATTCGTATTTTAATTTATCGGGAGATTTTTCTAAAACTATTTTAGATCATCAGATTATGATTAATGCTGATGCTTTTCTGCCTGTAGATTCGTCTTTAATTCCAACAGGAGAATTTAAAGATGTTGCTGGAACTCCATTCGATTTTAGGTCTTCTAAAGTTATAGGAAAAGAAATCAATACCGAAAATGAACAGTTAGAGCGTGGCTTGGGTTACGATCATTGTTGGGTTTTAAATAACCAAAACAACGGTCAGCAATTAGCAGCTACGGCTTATGATCCTGAGAGTGGGAGAATTATGGAAGTTTTTACCGATGAACCTGGAATTCAATTTTACACTGGTAACTTTTTAGATGGTACATTGCCTGCTAAAGGGGGAGGAACTTATGCTAAGCGAACAGGTTTTTGTTTAGAGACTCAGCATTATCCAGATTCTCCTAATCAAAAAGAATTTCCTTCGGTGGAATTAAAACCTGGAGAGACTTATAAAACAGAAACATCTTTTAAATTTTCAACTAAATAATCATGCAATTACTAGATACTTTTGATTGGATCACGATTTCAATTTATTTTGCTGTTCTTATAGGAATAGCGGTTTGGGTAATCAAAAAGAAAAACTCAAATACAGAAGATTATTTTCTTGCTGGTCGTAATGTGGGCTGGTTTGTAGTGGGAGCTTCCATTTTTGCTTCCAATATTGGTTCAGAACATGTGGTAGGACTTGCTGGTGCTGGTGCTGGAAATAAATTGCCTATGCTTATTTATGAAATTCAAGCTTGGGTAGTCCTTATTCTAGGATGGGTGTTTTTACCCTTTTACGCACGTAGTGGGGTATTTACAATGCCAGAATTTTTAGAAAAAAGATTTGATGCTCGATCACGTTGGGTGCTTTCCGTTTTCTCAATTATTGCATATGTCCTTACTAAAATTTCTGTAACCATATATGCTGGAGGGGTTGTAGTAGCGGCTTTATTAGGAATCGATTTTTGGACAGGTGCTTTAGGAACCGTAATACTTACAGGTATTTATACTGTTTTAGGAGGAATGAGAGCAGTTGTTTATACAGAAACACTACAAGCTATTATCTTAGTTATTGGAGCAGCAGCACTTACTTTTATTGGTCTAGATAAAGTTGGCGGATGGGAGAGTATGGCAGATACAGTAGGACCAGAATATTTAAATATGTGGCGACCAATGAACGACCCAAACTTCCCGTGGTTGCCATTGCTTATTGCTAGTACCATTACTGGGATATGGTATTGGTGTACCGATCAATACATTGTTCAGCGTACCCTAACTGCTAAAAATATAAAAGAAGGACGAAGAGGAACTATTTTTGGTGCGTTACTAAAACTTTTACCTGTATTCTTGTTTTTAGTACCTGGAATTATAGCACTTACCCTAAAAATGAGAGGAGAATTAAATTGGGATAGCCCAGATGAGGCCTTTCCTGTTTTAATGAGTAATTTACTTCCTTCTGGATTGCGTGGTTTGGTAGCTGCTGGGTTATTAGCAGCTCTTATGAGTTCTTTGGCGTCGGTATTTAATTCGTGTTCTACACTTTTTACAGTTGATATTTATAAGAAGTTGAGACCAAATACTCCTGAAAAGAAATTAGTTAGAACAGGACAGTTTGCTACAGGGATTATAGTAATTATTGGTATTATTTGGATTCCTATTATGGCAAATATTTCTGGAGTATTATATGAGTATTTGCAAAGTGTTCAATCTTATATAGCACCTCCTATTACAGCAGTGTTCTTATTGGGAATATTCTCAAAAAGAATCAATGCAACAGGAGCATTTATAACTTTGGTAACAGGATTAATTGTAGCTGCACTTAGAATAGTATTAGAACTTATTAAGGAGTCTCTTAATCCAGATGGTGTGTTGTATTATATAGGACACATGAACTTCCTATATTTTGCATCTTGGTTCTTTCTTTTCTGTGTAATATTGATTGTGGTAGTAAGTTTCCTTTCGCCTGCACCATCAAAAGAAAAGGTAGAAAATCTTACCTATCAAACTATTACTGAAGAAGAAAAACGTAACAATAAAGTAAGTTATTCATGGATAGATATTTTAGTATCTATACTAATTATAGTTATTGTTATAGGGGTTATGATGTTTTTTAACGGAGCATAGAGGTTAGAATATAAAAATAGAACTTGTTTTGGTAGAATCGTACTAAGCTTTCAATTTTTTTGCACGAGTTTATACAATATGCATTCATACTTAAGTAATTAGTGTGAATGCATATATTTTTAGGGAGTTACCTTAAAATTTTGGATTGAACAGTCAAATGTTTATCTATTGCCTGAAGCCTTTAACTAAGCTGCACTATTGTTTAAGTGTTTTAGAAATAGTTTTATGTAAAAAGTAAGTGTGTTTAGATTAAAAGAAACTGTGTTAGGGTTAAAAATAGATGTTTTTAATCCCAACCAATAAAATTTAAATCTATTTCCCTTAAACTTTAATTAAAATCCCCAAAATTTTAATCTAACTAATTATAATTTTCATTCTATCGTCTAAAAATAGCATCTTTCTAATAAAGAACATCATTATAACACTCAAACAGGTCATCTTTTTACCTAAATAGAGGTTGTGTTTTATAGAGGGTAAGATTTTAGGGTACAACCAACCTAGTTGAGTTAATAGAAATACTATTAGAATTAGGATTGCTTATAATGTGCAAAGTGTTAAATTAAATTTATTTATATTAGAAGTCTTAATGAAAAATATTACCTAGTAATAATTTACTTATAGATAATGAAGAAAAAACGTATTTCAATTAAAGATATTGCTGCTCATTTAAATATTTCTGTTACCACAGTTTCCTTTGTTTTAAATGGAAAAGCAGAAGAAAAGCATATATCAAAGGCATTAACTGAAAAGGTTTTAAAATATGTACAAGAAGTAAATTATACTCCCAATCAAATAGCTCAAAGTTTAAGAACTGGACAGTCTAAAATTTTGGTGTTTATGGTAGAAGATATTTCTAACCTATTCTTTGCTCAACTTGCTAGATTGATTGAAGATTTAGCCTATAAAAAAGGATATAAAGTTCTTTTTTGTAGTAATGATAATGATGATAAAAAATCTATAGAATTAATAAATCTCTTTAAAGATAGGCAAGTAGATGGGTTTATAATTGTACCCTCTCCTAATTTAGATAAAACGATTGCTCATTTATTAGATGAGAATATCCCTGTGGTACTTTTTGATAGATATTTTGCGTCCTTAGAAGCCAATTATGTAATTACAAATAATAAAGCTGCAACAGAGAATGCTGTAATTCATTTATTTGAAAATGGATTTAGGAACATTGCTTATATTACTATTGATGCAATACAATCTCAGATGGCAGATAGATTAGAAGGTTACGAAGCGGTTGTAGAAAAATATAATATTCCTAATTATACGCTTCAAATTCCTTTTGAAGAAACCACTCAAGGAAATAGTGAGAGGTATATTAAGGATTTCATGGAAGAAAATCCATCAATAGATTCAATTCTTTTTGCAACCAACTACCTAACGCAATCAGGGTTAAAAGTTATTAAGCAAGAGTATCCAGATTTAATAAATAGCATTGGAATCATCACTTTTGACGATAATGAACTATTTAAAACCTATAGCCCCACTATTACCGCAGTTTCTCAACCAACCCAAGAAATGGCCACTATGGCAATGTCTTTAATTTTGGATCTTATAAAAAAGAAAGATAGTTCTAAAAGTAAGCAAACAATTACCTTGGAATCTTCATTAATAGTTAGAGAATCTTCTAAAAAAAGAAACTAATCCCTCATTGAGGGTTTTATTTCCCAGAGCCTGTTCTGAGTATATCGAAGTGCTCTACGTCGAAATGGATTAAAATATTTTTCCTTTGAATAGCTCATGGGCTTGGCCCGAGGGAGTCTATTTCTATCAAAAATAGCGTATCAAATATCGAATATACTTTTAATTGCTAAATCGGTTTAGTATCTTGCGCAAAAATTGAAGAGATGCCAATAACTATTGGAGTAGATGTAGGAGGTAGCCATATTAGTTGTGCCGCCATTGCAAAAGATGGTCATAGAATAATTTCGAACACCTATTTTCATGATGAAGTAGATTCAAAAGGAAGTAAAACGGAGATCTTAAAGAGATGGGCAACTACCATAAATAAGTCGATTGAAAGTATAGCTCCCGAATTAATTGAGGGAATAGGCTTTGCAATGCCAGGCCCTTTTTTATATAAAGAGGGAATTGCAATGTTTGAAGTGAACGATAAGTACGAAGCATTGTATAATGTTTCTATTGTTGAAGAACTACCTAAATATCTTATCGATAAAAAAATAAAACTCCGTTTTTTAAATGATGCTTCTGCGTTTGGACTTGGAAGTATTTTACATAAAGGAGAAATGGAAAATGATAAAGTAGTAGCCATTACTTTAGGAACAGGTTTTGGAGCTGCTTTTTTTGACAAACAAACCCCATTAATTAGTGGAGAATCTATTCCAGAAAATGGATGTTTATGGGATAAGAAATTTAAAGAAGGAATCTCGGATGATTATTTTTCTACGCGCTGGTTTCTTAATAAATACAAAAAGAACTTTAACGATGTTGATGTACATGGGGTTAAATGTATTTTGGATACCGACAGGGCAGCTGCTATAGAAATATTTAAGGAGTTTAATAAGAATATGGTAGCTTTTATGACTCCCTATCTATTAAAATTTAAACCAGATGTATTAATTATTGGTGGAAGTATAGCAAAATCTTCAGCGTTGTTTTTACCTTCTTTAGAGGAAGAGTTTAATAAAATACTCCCGTTGTCTATAAAAATAATTGACAATACAGAAGAAGCAAATATAATTGGAGCCTCTCATACGTTCAATGATGAGTTTTGGAACGAGATGAAAAATAGTTTGCCAACAATTTAATTTCTAACCAAGCTAAAATGCCCCTTTGCTATGATTAAATCTTCATTGTTTGCAATAGCTGCCCTAAACCAATAATCGGTTTCTGGCATGTCTCTACCATTAAATTTTCCATCCCAACCAGGGTCATTAGCATTTAGTACTTTTAAAAGTTTACCATAACGGTCATAAATAGAAACTGTTGCATTGGAACGTATATCGGCGTCTGTAAGATGCCAAGTTTCATGGATCAAGTCAAAAAGTTGTGTGTAAATAGAAGTAAAATTCGATCTTTGTAAAAAAAAGACTTGCATTGGAATTATCATTAGACCTATTACGTTTTATCCTCCCTGAATTATTAGTCAGTCACTTTA
>Ga0208029_1000161_pt1 | contig 48918 bp, 35 predicted proteins | sample MalvireepMed_s12_FD_184242 | JGI IMG/M metagenome (GOLD analysis project Ga0208029, IMG submission 184242) | Marine viral communities from the Global Malaspina Expedition - Malaspina viral metaG DeepMed_s12 (SPAdes) (version 2) | ecosystem: Environmental > Aquatic > Marine > Oceanic | place... | reverse complement strand
CACTTTCAAAATCTGCAACAATAGATTTTTTATACGCTTCAGAAAACTTACGGGATTTCTTAATTAATTTTATAGTTGCTTTCATATAAATTGACTTTAAGTGGTCAACCTATATCAGGGAAGTACAATCAGGGAAGTACAACTTCTGACTCCTGACTCCTGACTTCAGTCTTCTTCAATCTTTCAATCCTTCAATCTTTCAATTTTTAAATGTGTAATAAATAAAATCTCCGACTTCTGTCTTCGGACTTCAGTCTTCCAACTCCTTCAATTTACCTCCACTTATCCAAATAGTTAATTCAATGTAAACAAAAACAACACTATTTAAAAAAAAGGTTAAATGGTGTTGTTTTCTATTTTTTCCACTACGTGTGTTATGTTATTTCTGGTATTTACTATTGAAAGCCGATAACAAAAGCATGAAGGAATCAACATTTAAATACCTTTTAAAGAAATATGAAAAGGGAGAAACTACTTCAGAAGAAAAAGAACTTCTCGAAAAATTTGAGAATCATTTTCTTAAAAAGAATGAAGCTACTGTTTTTCAATCAGCATCTCATAAAAATAAAGTACAGAACGATATTTACCGAGTTGTAAAACGTTCAACAGCTAAGAGTCCTACTAATTGGTACAAAATAGCAGCCAGTATTATTGTATTGCTTGGAGTGGGAATTTCTGTATGGTTTGTTTTTAATCCTAAGGAAACTATTTCTTACACATTGATAGCGACAAATGAGAATGAAATTAAAAATATTGTTTTACAAGATAGTAGTGTAGTTACTTTAAATGAGAATAGTTTTTTAAAATTCCCAAATCATTTTACCTCTACTAGTCGGCATGTTATTCTAAAAGGGGAAGCCTATTTTAAAATTTCGAAAGATAAAAAACGTCCTTTTAAAGTAATAGCAAATAACATTACCACCAAAGTTTTAGGAACCCAGTTCAATATAAAAATGGATAGCACTAATATTTCGGTGGCTTTGGTAGAAGGATCTGTTGATGTAAAAGGCTTACAAACTTCAAAAATCTTAAAACCGAAGGAAAAAATAAACTTCAATTTAAAAAATAAAGAAATAGAAACTGTCAGATTTAATCCTGATGAGGAACTGTTATGGATGACAAATAAACTGACGTTTAATAACACTTCTTTAGTAGAGATAATTCAGCTTTTGGAGAAAAAATTTGAGGTTTCTATTGATTTAGATTCTCCAACTTTAAATGAGGTGAAAGTTAGCGGAACCTTTACCAATCAGAGTCTTACATCTATTTTAGTAACTATAACAAAGGCAACAGATTTAAGTTTTAAACGAACAACTAAAAACCAAATACTAATCTATAACCCTCAGAAATCAATATGAAAACATAAGAAATAAAAAAAAGGAAGTGCGCCAACACTCCCTTCAACAGTAGAATCATGTCAAATTTAAAATGTATCAGTCAAACACAAATCAAATTATTGTAATTGATTAAACCGCAATAAAAATATGAAAAAAAACGCAAGTAAATGTCATAAATTAATTATGCGTATTTCCACCTTTTACATCATAATAGTCTTAGGATTGCATAGTTTATTTGCTACCGAAATAAACGGACAGGCATTAAAGAGTTCTAATATTCTTTTAGAAAAGAACAGCTATAAACTTGAAGAGTTATTTGAAATTATAGAAGCAGAAACAGCCTATAATTTTGTAATTTCTGAAGATTACCTTAATACGGATACTACTATTTTAACCGCTTCTGGAAAGGTTAATTTATTGTATTTATTAGAATCTATTTCAAAAGAAAAACAGTTACGTTTTTACAGAGTAAACGAATTAATAAGTGTTTCAAAAATAAAGAGCTTTCCAATTAGAGAAAGAGTACAAGTTGTGGAACAAGTAACTGTAACAGGATTGGTGGTAGACCAAGAAGGCGTACCATTACCTGGAGCAAGTGTTCAAGTAAATAATAAAGCCATTGGGGTTGTAACCGATTTTAATGGGAATTTTAGCATAACAGCTAAAAAAGGAGACGAAGTAAAAATTACTTATGTAGGATTTTTGCCAACTACCTTTATCATAGGAGATAAAACTTTTTACGAAATTAAATTAGAGCAAGATGTATCAGAACTGGACGAGGTTGTTGTTACTGCTTTAGGGATAAAAAGAGAAGAGAAAATGTTAGGATTTTCTCAAGAGACTGTTGAGTCCGAAAAGTTAGATCAAGCTATGCCAACAAACTGGTCTTCTGGGTTAAAAGGTAAGGTTGCTGGATTGAATATAGTATCTGCTGGTTCGGGACCTATAAATTCTCAACAAATAACTTTAAGAGGAAATAGTTCTTTTGATTTAAATGGAAACTATGCTTTAGTAGTAGTAGATGGAGTTCCTGTAAATACAGAAATGACAACCTCTGGGTCGAGCACAGCCTATACTGGAGATGATTCTCCGATAGATTATGGAAATGCCATATCCGATTTAAATTTAGAAGATATAGAAAGTGTTTCGGTATTAAAAGGACCAGGAGCAGCTGCATTATATGGAAGTAGAGCTGCGAATGGAGTTTTGATGATTACCACAAAATCTGGAAAAGGAACAAAAGGATTAGGAGTCACTTTTGATTCGAGTACCTCTTTTGATGTTATTCAACGTTGGCCAGATTATCAATATAAATATGGACAGGGGTCAGGAAAATATTTTGATGATGAAGGAAACCCTTATTATTCTTATGGAATGTCTGAAGATGGCGGGAATACAGGAGCTACAAGTAGTGCTTGGGGACCAGAATTTAACGGACAATATTACTACCAATACGATCCAACTTTAGAAGGGCAATCTGCAGAGCGTCAACTTTGGAAACCTTATAAAGACAATCGGAAGGATTTTTGGAGAACAGGAGTAACTACCATCAATAACTTATCCATTCAAGGAGGAGGAGAAAGAGGTTCTATGAGAGCATCTATAGGATACACTAAAAATGAGTGGATTATGCCAAATACTGGATTTGATAGAATTACAGCTTCCATTAATTCAAAATATAAAATATCTGATTATGTAGATTTAGGAGCGGTTATTAATTATACCAACAGATCTAGTGATAACTTACCGAGTACTGGATATAATAATGGTTCTATTGCGTACTTTATGATTTTTCAGAACCCAAATGTGAATTTAGATTGGTACCGACCAATTTGGCAAGAAGGGCAAGAGGATATTCAACAAATACAGCCATTTAGTTCTTATATAGATAATCCATACTTAATTGCGTATGAATCTCTAAATACATTGGAGAGTAATCAAATTGTAGGAAATATTAATGCCAACATCCACTTAGGTAAAAACTTAGATTTATTAGTAAGAACTTCTTTAAATACCTATAATCAAGATAGAGAGTTAAAGCGCCCATATAGTATAAATAGATATGGAGAAGGGTATTATGGAAATCAAGATGTGTTTAAACAAGAAATAAATAACGATTTCTTATTGTCTTATGATAAAGATTTTTCTAAAAACTTTGGATTTAAAATGTCGGTTGGTGGGAATAATCGTATTGAAAAGCGTAGGTATACTTCTACCTCGGTTACTGGATTAGTAGTTCCTGGAGTTTATAAATTGGCAAATGGAAAAAGCACGCCTTCTATCTCCACTTCCGATTATGATAAAAAAGTAAATAGTTTATATGGGTTAGCAACATTTTCATTTAAAGATCAAATTTTTGTGGATGTTACGGGTCGTAACGACTGGTCTAGTACATTACCAAAAGATAACTGGTCATTTTTCTATCCTTCAGTAAATACAAGTTTTATTTTATCAGATATTTTTAATCTAAAGGGTAATACACTTGATTATTTAAAATACAGATTTTCTTATGCTCAAGTAGGAAACGATACAGACCCATATCAAACCAGTAAATATTATAATAATAGTGATTTTTCGAGTTCAGCTACAGTTCCTGCTACACTTTATAATCCTAATTTAAAACCAGAACTCTCTACAAGTTTTGAAACAGGAATAGAAGCAAAACTGTTTAAAAATAGAATCAGTATAGATGCTACTATATATCAAATTGAAACTGAAAATCAAGTAATTCGGTTAGATCTTGATTATAACACAGGATATAGCTCAACTTATGTTAACTCTGGAAGTGTAAGAAATAGAGGAATTGAATTAACTCTTGGAGGAAAAATTATTCAGAATAAAAAGTTTGAATGGAATACCAATCTTACTTGGTCTAAAAATCAAGGAAGAGTTTCTGATTTACCAGATGAAGTAGATAATGAATTTTTAATTGACTCTGGAGGACAAGCAAACATGATTGCTAAGGTGGGAGAATCGCCAACAGCAATATATGGATATGGTTTTGTACGCTCTCCTGATGGACAAATAGTTTATGATGAAGGTGGATTACCAGCATACCCTGCTTCTGGAGACTTTGAGTACATAGGAGATGCTATGCCAGATTGGAGAGCAGGTTGGTATAACCAGTTTAAATTGGGGAATTTCACTGCTGGAATTACTATTGATGGGCAGTATGGAGGAATTATCTACTCACAAACGCATCATAAATTAGTACAGCAAGGAAAACTTACTTCTACTTATTATGGAAGAGAAACAGGATTTATAACTGGAGAAGGAGTGGTAGATAATGGAGATGGAACTTACTCGCCTAATACTACAGAAGTTGTTACACCAGATTGGTACAATCGTTACTATAGACGTGCTAATGTAGAATCAAACTCTTTTGACGCTTCCTATATAAAACTTAGAGAAGTAAGTATTCAATACTCATTACCAAACAAATGGTTGAATAATTCTGGAATTCAAGGAGTAGATATTTCTTTGTTTGGAAGTAATTTATTAACAATTTCTGATTTTCCAATTTATGATCCTGAAACGGCAGCTTTAAATGGAAACCGAATTATGCCAGGTGTAGAAATGGGACAAATGCCATCACCAGCAAACTATGGAGTTAATTTAAAAGTAAAATTATAGTTGTAATAGAATCCTCATTATTAATTATGGGGATTCTATCCAACCATTAAAAAATAAATCTTAAGAAATGAAAAATAGAATTATAATACTATTAAGCTTTTTATTATTAACTGTCATTTCATGTACAGGAGATTTTGAAGAACTGAACGACGACCCAAATAGAATTTCAGAAATTAGTCCGGGAACCTTATTAAATCCAATTATTTATGGGGTAGCTTCTCATAATGCGGGGCGTAGTGATGCTATTACCTTTAATTTAATGCAAGTTTCGCTCCCGTTTCCTAGTATTTCGGGAGGTTTACACCGCTATGATGTTAGTTTAGGAATAGGGAATTCTTCATGGAACAATTATTACAAATGGGCACAAAATATTAAGGAAATGCGCAATGCAGCAGCGGAAAGAGAAGACGAGAATTATAAAGCCATTGCTTTAACTTTAAATGCTCTTGTGTATGCAAATTTAACCGACTTATTTGGACCTGTACCAATGGAAGAAGCTTCTAGTGCCGAAGAAGGAGTTTTGTATCCAAAATTTAACGACCAAGAGACTATTTATAATACACTTCTAGCCGATCTAGAAGCTGCAAATGAGCTTTACAATTTATCGGAAGCTATGGTGTATGAAACCGATATTTTATTTGGTAATGATGTTGAAAAGTGGCAAAAATTTACCAATTCATTACATCTAAGATTGCTATTAAGACTGTCAAACAGAACTGAACTAAAAGTTTACGAAAAATTAGCTAGCATTATAAACAATCCTGCTAAATATCCTGTTTTTGAAAATACAGAAGAATCTGCTATTCTGAAAGTAACAGGAGAAACACCGAATGTTTCGCCATGGGGAAGACCACAAGACTTTAGATTAAGTACTAAAGTTGCTTCCTTTTTTATTGATAATTTAAATGAATGGGAAGATCCTAGAAGAGCTGTAATAACAACAGAGGCTGATATTGATGGAGAGCATATAGGATATAAAGGGATTCCAAGTGCTTATGAAGGTTCAGACTCTCAATTTGAATATAATGCCTCTACATTCAATATAGAGCAGGTTACTAACCCTATGAATATATTTTTATTAACCTATGCTGAAGTTGAGTTTATAAAAGCAGAGGTAGCTCAGAAAGGATATATTTCTAATGCAGAAACGCACTATAAAAATGGTGTATCGGCTGCTATGGAGCAATTAGGAATAGAAATTACAGAAGCATATTTTGAAAATCCATCTGTTGTATATAATGGGACGCTAGCGCAAATAATGCTACAAAAATATTATGCGCTTTACTTTACAGATTATCAACAATGGTTTGAATATAGAAGAACAGGATTTCCAGAATTGCCAACAACAACCGCTATGGAGAATAATGCGGTAATGCCTTCTAGGTTATACTATCCAAGTGATTTAGCGATCGGAAATCCAGCTGGATTTGATCAAGGAGTTGAAATGTTAGGAGGAGTTGATGATATTAATGTAAAAGTATGGTGGGATAAATAATAAACGTAAATAGATATGAAAAAAATAATTTTAACTACAGGAGTAATTCTCTTTGCATCTTTTACATACGGGCAATCTACCGTAAAGGGATACGTGTTTAACGACACCAACAAAAATGGAAAAAAAGACAGAAAGGAAAACGGAATAGAAGGAGTTTCTGTAACCAATGGAGTGGAAGTGGTACAAACCGATAAAAAAGGGGCATATAAACTTCCGGTTAGTAACGACGCCATTATTTCTGTTATAAAACCATCTTATTATGCTATTAATGTAAATGAAGATAACTTATCTCAATTTTTCTATATCCATAAGCCAGAAGGTTCTCCAGAGGCTAAGTTCAAAGGAGTTTCTCCTACAGGAAGATTACCAAAAGAGATTAATTTTCCGTTAATTTCTTCAGAAGAAAAAAACGATTTTACTGCACTTATTTTTGGAGATCCACAACCGTATACACTAGAGGAAGTAAATTATTTTGCTCGTGGAATTGTTGAAGATGTTACCAAAACGGAGGATGTGTCATTTGGTTTGAGTATGGGGGATTTGGTAGGAAACGATTTGAGTTTGTTTAATCCGTATATAAAAGCAGTTAAAGAATTGGGACTTCCTTGGTATAATTTATTAGGGAATCACGATTTAAACTTTGATGCTAATAAAGACCAATTAGCAGATGAAACTTATGAGGCACATTTTGGACCAGCAAATTATGCATTTAATGAAGGAAAAGTGCATTTTATTGTTTTAGATGATGTTTTATACCCAGACCCACGCGATGAGAAAGGGTATTGGGGTGGTTTTAGAAAAGACCAATTAGATTTTGTGAAAAACGATTTAAAATATGTACCTAAAGACCATTTAATAGTTTTGGCTTTTCATATTCCTATTAGTGAACCTGAGGGAGATTCTTATAGAGATGAAGACCGTCAGCAATTATTCGATTTACTAAAAGATTATCCAAATACTCTTTCTTTATCGGCGCATACCCATATTCAACGTCAAGACTTTTTTGATAGAGAATCTGGATGGCATCAAGAAAAACCACATCATCATTATAATGTAGGAACTACTTCAGGCGATTGGTATTCTGGGAAATTAGATGAAAATGGAATCCCAATTTCTGTAATGCGAGACGGAACTCCAAAAGGATATGCTTTTATTAATTTTAAAGGAAATCAATATGAAGTAAAATATAAAGTAGCAGGAAAACCAGCAGACTATCAAATGAACATTTTTGTTCCTAAAGTTGTTGCTGAAGGAAGAAATACCAAAGCTGGGATTTATGTAAACTTTTTTACAGGAAGTGAAAATGATGAGGTTTTATACCGAATAGATGAAGGAGATTGGAAACCAATGGAATATGTTGAAGAGCAAGATCCTTCGTATGAGGTTTTAGTGTATGAATGGGATTTAACCGATAAATTAATGCCAGGAAGAAGGTCGTCTAATCCAATAGATTCTAAACATCTATGGAAGGGTAAAATTCCTACAAAATTAAAAACAGGAACTCACAAAATTGAAGTGAAAGCAACCGATATGTATGGAAATACATATACAGGAACAAGTAGTTACAGATTAGATTTGCCAGCTCAATCAGCAGTGAATGCTAATTAATAATTAAAACTCCATCACTAAGGAGTTTCATTTGTGTACTTTTTGGAGGCAATCCAAAAAAGTAGTTGATTTTTTTTCCAATAAACCCTGTAGAATTTCTGCAGGGTTTTTTATGGGAGAAGTGAGGTAGTCTACTGTAATTTTCGAAAGGCCATATATTATCTTTTCCCTTCAAATAATAAATTTAATAACGCTAAAATAGCCTACAGTTTACCTTAAGTTAACTCAAAAAGGAAGTGTTTTTCTTTATTTTGAAAACCATGAATAACACCGCTCCACTTTCTGCTAACCAACTTATGGAACGTATAAAAAACGATGATGAAAAAGCATTTCATTTGTTATTTAATCGTTATTGGGAAGTTCTTTTTGTATTGGCAAAGTCTATTTTAAATGATGAAGCTATAGCCAAAGATTTAGTACAAGAAGTTTGGATAAATTTTTGGGAGCGAAGAAAAAAAATAGAGAGTACTAATATTGAAGCCTATTTAAAACAAGCCATTAAGTTTAGCGTTTATAAAGAACTTAGAAATTCAGTTTTGAGTAATGAGCATAAAGAATATCTCCAAGAAATAGCAGCAGAAACTGCTACCGACGATCATCTTATTTATAGTCAGACAAACAATATGCTTACCAATACAATTCATGAATTACCAGATCGTTGTCGTGAAATTTTTCAACTGAGTCGCGAAGAAAATTTGAGTAATCAAGAGATAGCAAATCAGCTTAATATCTCCAAGCGTACTGTTGAGACTCATATTTCTCATGCCTTAAAAAGCTTGAGAATGCGACTTACTTCTTTTCTATTTGGGATAATGTTATAAGTTTAACCTCTTCAAGTCAGCATAAATTTAACTAAATACTATTTTTCTCCAAAAAAATAGTAGTGAATTCGTGGCAAGAAGGGAATCCTTTATTTTATAATAAAGAGTCTAGCTACTTAATACTTAATTCCAAATACTATTTTAAAAAAAATGTATTAGTGAATTCGTGGCAAGAAGATAATCTATTATTTTATACTAAAAAGTCTAACTACTTAATACTTAATTCTAAATACTATTTAAAAAAAATGTATTAGTGAATTCGTGGCAAAAAGATTATCTATTATTTTATACTAAAAAGTCTAACTACTTAATACTTAATTCTAAATACTATTTAAAAAAAATGTATTAGTGAATTCGTGGCAAGAAGATTATCTATTATTTTATACTAAAAAGTCTAACTACTTAATACTTAATTCTAAATACTATTTTTAAATACTTTTATAAAAATTATACATACAACAATGTATCTTTGTTAATCAACCTCAAAATATAGAAATGAGGGAAACTACTTATGCCAAAAAAACAAAAATTTATAAAGTCTCGTTTTCTTAGAATTTTACTAAGAATTTTTGTGGGTTTATTATTTTTATTTTTTGTGTTAGTTCTTTTGGTAAGAACCCCTTGGGGGCAGAACTTAATTGTAGGAAAGGCAGTAACGTATTTATCCAATAAAATAAAGACAGAAGTTTCTATAGACAGGCTTTATATAACGTTCTCTGGAAATGTTTCTTTAGACGGACTTTATATTGAAGATGAAAAAGGGGATACATTAATATATTCTAAAAACTTGGAGGTTGCTACTGCTTTATTGCCATTAATTAGAGGCACAGAGGTAGATTTAAAGCATATAGATTGGACTGGTTTACACGCTACTATTAAGCGTGATACTTTGGGAGAATTTAACTTTGATTTTATTGTAAATGCTTTTGCTTCTTCAGACTCTACAACTGTAGACACTACTTCTCAAAGCATTAAGATTACTTTAGGAAATATAGATCTAAAAACTTTAAAAGTAGTTTATGATGATAAATTTTCGGGAATCGATTTAAAAACTACTATTGGGAATCTGTTCTTAGATGTGGATGTTTTTGATCTGGAAACATTGCGTTTTGAAGTGGATAATTTTGAGTTTTCTAATAGTAAAATCAGCTATATACAACACCAAGCTTTTCAGGAAGAAGAAGATATAACATCAACAAGCACATTACCTTATTTGCGTTTTTCAAATATAGCCTTTGAAAATATTCAAGCTGAATATAATTCGGAGGTAGATGCTATGTTGATGAATATTGATTTAGGGAAGTTAGTATTAGAACTTCCAAAAACTGATTTGAGTAATAACGAAATAGAGGTGGATGAATTTAATTTATCAAACACCAAATTCTCATATATAGACTCGAGTATTCCTAAACCTATAGACACACTTTCAATTCAAAAGGAATCCGCTTTTAACTGGCCAGATTGGAAAATAAAAGCGAATAGCATTGTGTTTCAAAATAATGAAATTAATTTCAAGACTCCTTCAAATGCGGTGGTTTCCAGTGGTTTTAATCCAAACGATATCCAGTTAAAACAATTTAATTTTTCTTCGGAAGATATTTTGTATGAACCCGCAAAGGCAGGTTTGAAATTAAATGAATTATCTTTTTTAGAACATAATAAATTTCAGCTTAAAGATTTAAATTTTCAATTAGATCTGGATGATAATTCTTTACAATTAAGCTCCCTACATGCTGTAACAGGAAGGAGCAATTTATCAGGTTCGGCAAAAATAAGGTATGCTTCCATGGATAGCTTTATAAATAGTTTTGAGTCGGCCATAATGGACATTGAGCTCCCAAATTTTAGAGTTAACATTCAAGATGCTTATTATTTTCAGCCAGATTTAGAAGCAAATGCATATTTGGATTCTCTCGCTACAAAAAATCTATATGGAACTCTAAATTTAAGAGGGAGTTTAGACAGTCTTAATCTTCAGAAAAGTAATCTAAATTGGGGAGAAAACACTTCTATATCCTTATCGGGAAGTGCCAAATCGGTAACTAATCCTGACAGTTTAAAGCTCTATATCCCCAATTTTAAAATGAACACTCGTAAAAGCGATATTGTTAATTTTATTAGTGAAGATTCGTTGGGAATTTCAGTGCCAGACTCACTTGAGCTTGTTGGGAGTTTTCAGGGAGGTTTAAATAATATAAAAGCAAATACAATTCTAAAGTCGTCTGATGGAACTGTAACATTAGATGGAACTTTCAACAACCAACAAAAATTAGTATTTAATGCTAATCTTGATGCAGAAGAATTAGACCTAGGGAAAATTCTTAAAAATGATAAAATAGGAACCTTATCTTTTGCTATAAAAACTTCAGGAAAAGGTAATAATTTAAATACGTTAGATGCTGTTTTAGAATCTAAATTTGATTCTTTAACATATAGCGGTTATGATTTTTCGAAGTTGAAATTCAATGGAAATATAAAAAATGGAGAAGGAGATGTAAATATTGCTTTTAAAGATGATAATTTAGATTTAGACCTTAATACGCATATGATTTTGGATACGTTGAATTCAAAATTCAAAATCTTACTAGATTTAAATGGAGCCGATTTATACAATTTGGGAATTACAAATAATGATGTCCGCATTGGACTTAAACTAAATGCAGATTATACTGGAGATTTATCCAACTTTAAACTAGATGGAGGAATAACAGAAGGGGTGGCAGTTTATAAAAATCAATCATATACTATTGGCGATTTTAAATTTGAAACGGCTATTCAAAACGATAGTACCCTTTTTAAGATTAACAGTGATATTTTAGAAGCCGATTTAAAGGCAAATGCTAAGCCACCTATTTTAATTGAAGCTTTGCAAGAGCAATTTTCTGGGTATTGGAAAGATGTAAACGATACTATTGCTGTAGACACTACTACTCTTAAAAGAAATACTAATACTCTTATGAAAATGAATGTATTAGTAAGGCACACTACTGCATTGAGTAAGGTTTACCTTCCAGGGTTAGAAGAGATGGATTCTATAAATGTGGCAATAGATTTTAATGAATCTCAGAAAAAACTGAATGCAAAAATAAGCGCCCCTTACATAAAATATAATACAAGTGTAGTAGATAGTTTATATTTAGATTTTTATGGAACTCAGGAAGATTTAGATTTTAGTTTAGGGTGGAGTGGAATTGAATCTTCTCCTTTTTTAATTGATAAAACCACGCTTAAAGGAACTTTAAAGGCTAAGAAATTATTGCTCGATTTTAATAGCAATACAGCAGGGGAGACTTTAATTCAAGTAAATTCTGAAGTAAACTTTGTTGGAGATACCATTCATTACCATATTAATCCTAATACTTTAGTTGTTAATCGGAAAAATTGGACAATCCCCAACAGTAATGAACTTGTGTATGCTCCAAAATATATAGACGTTCAAGACTTTACCTTAACAAATAATGGACAGAAAATAGGGGTAGTAAAAACAACATCAGAAGACTCAAAACCTATTGTTGGTTTGTCTTTTGATGACTTTAAATTAAACACCATTTTGAGTTTTCTAAACCCTGAAGAGCCTATTGTTAAAGGGGTGGTTAAAGGAGTTTTAAATATTGAAGATCCTTTTAATAATGCTGGGTTACAAGCAGATTTAACAATTGATGAATTTGAAGCCTTAAAAGTGCCATTAGGGAAACTAGCGTTGAATGCTTCTTCAGAAAACTATAAAGATTATGTTTTTGATTTAGGACTTAAAGAAGGGAATATCGATTTAGACCTTACAGGAAATTATATAGCCTCTCAAAATAATTCTAAATTGGATTTAGAATTACTGATTAACGATTTAAAAATGAAAGCTATTGAAGGTTTTGCGCAAGGAGAGATCTCAAATGCTAAAGGAAATATTACAGGGAAAGCCAAGCTTACAGGAACAACTTCTGATCCTATTTACAATGGAAACTTAAATTTTAATGGCGTTGAAATGCTTGTTAATCAGTTAAATTCTATATTTAAAATTGATCAGCAAAATCTTACATTCGATAACAAAGGTTTTCGTCTAGATAATTTTTCTATTAAGGATGAAGATAATAATGACTTTGTTTTAGATGGAAGTATTTTAACAGAAGACTTTATAAATCCAACTTTCGATTTAAGTTTAAAAGCGTCTAATTTTAAGGTATTAAACTCTACTCGAGAAGATAACGATTTGTTTTTCGGAAATGTAAGCTTAAATACAGATATAACTATAAAAGGAAATCTGGAAGTTCCTAAAATTGATGGAAAACTAAAAATTAAAGAAGATTCAAAATTTACAGTAATTGTTCCAGAATCTGAATTGGATTTAAATGAAAGAGAAGGAGTGGTAATTTTTGTCAACAGAAAAAACGAAAATGAGATCCTAACAAGAAAAGAAGCGCATGCATCTCCCACAGAAATTCTAGATAATTTAGATATTAATGCTTTAATTTCGGTAGATAAAAATTCTGTTTTCCGAATTGTAATAAACGAAAGGACAGGAGATAATTTACAAGTTTCTGGTACTGGAGAGTTTAACTTTAAAATGGAACCTAATGGAAGAACAACCCTCTCTGGACAATATGAAGTTAATAATGGACATTATGAGGCGAGTCTTTATAATATTGTAAAACGGAGGTTTGATATTTCTCAAGGAAGTAAAATTACATGGAATGGCGATCCGTTGGATGCTATTTTAGATATTAAAGCTATTTATAATGTTGAAACTTCAGCATCTGCTTTAATGGCTACTCAAATCTCTAACGCTAGTACAACCGATTTAAATACTTACCGACAAAAATACCCGTTCTTAGTATATTTAAATGTGGAAGGAGAGCTGTTAAGTCCAGAGTTATCGTTTAAATTAGACATGCCAGAAGATGAGCAAAGTGCCGCTGGAGGAGATGTTTATAGTTCTGTTCAACAGTTAAATAATCAAGAAGAAGAATTAAATAAACAAGTTTTTTCATTATTAGTAATGAATCGTTTTTTCCCATCATCTGGAAGCGATGGAAGTGCTGGTGGACCAGCTTCTATTGCTAGAGATAATGTAAATGATGTGCTTTCAGATCAATTAAATGCGTTTTCAGATAAAATATTAGGAAATACAGGTGTACAGTTGGATTTTGGTTTAGATAGTTATACCGATTATCAATCGGCTTCCCCGCAAGACCGTACAGAATTAGATATAAATGCAAGCAAAAGTTTGTTTAACGATAGATTGGTGGTACAGGTTGGAAGTGAAGTAGATATTCAAGGAAGTAATCAAAATTCTGATGGGAATGCGCCTGTTATAGGAAATGTAGGATTGGAATATTTAATTACCGAAGATGGAAGATATCGTCTACGAGGTTATCGAAAAAATAAATTTGAAAGTGTTATTGATGGAGAGCTTATAGTTACCGGAATTTCAATTATTTTTAATAAGGAGTTTAATAAGTTTAAAGAACTTTGGGAAAGAAAGGTAAGAGAGGAAGTAGCTAAAGAGAATGCATTGAAAAAGGAAGAAGCAAAAGAAAGTAAAGAAGAAAAGGAAAAAGAGTTAAAAGAAGACTAATTGAAGAGTAAAATAAAAACATATAAAAAAATAGTATTCTTTCTAATAGCACTAGGTTTAACAGCCTGTAGTGTTAAAAAATATATTCCGGAAAATGAAGTGTTATATACTGGAGGAGCTATAGATGTAGAGACAGAAGAAAAAATTAAGGATTTAGGAGAAATTAAAGATGAATTAGATGGTTTGTTACGACCAGTACCTAATTCTAAATTTTTGGGAGTTCGTTGGGGATTACTTACACATTATAAATCTCAAAAAGAGAATCCAGGATTTATCAATAGATTTTTGAATAAAAAAATAGGAGAAGAGCCAATATATTTATCAGATGTAGATGTTACTCGTACCGAAGAGCTTATAAATAATCGATTAGAAAATAGAGGTTTCTTTAAAAATACAATTGCTTCTTCAGTAGAAAAAAAGAAAAAAACTGGGTCAACACACTATGAAGTTAGTTTAGCAGAACCTTATAAACTGGCTAATTATGAATTGGATAAAGATAGTTTACCAATATATGATTCTATTCAGCAATCAATCTCACAAACAGTTTTAACAGATAAAACCCGTTTTGATTTAGCTAAATTTAAAGAAGAAAGAGAAAGAATAGATGATTATTTAAAGGCAAGAGGATATTATAATTTTAATGAAGATTTTTTAATTTTTGAAGCGGATACAAATCAATATAAAGAAAAAAAGTTTGATTTATTTTTACGTTTAAAAACAGAAACTCCAGCAAAATCTAAGATACCATATAAGTTAAATTCAGTATCGGTTTATTCCGATTATTCCGTTGAAAATGATAGTGTTCCGAAAGATACTATCCATTACAAAGGAATAAATTATATCCAAAGTACAGATTATTTTAAAGTAGAACGGTTAGCTCCATTTGTATTATTTGAAAAGGGACAATATTACAATCCTCAGCGCTCTAAGTTTACCAGCAATCGTTTGGCAAAAATAGGGTCTTATAAATACACAACCATCCGTTATGATAAAGTTAAAGAATTCCAAGAAGGAGATTCTATTGGGCTTTTGGATGCAAAAATATATTTATCGCCTTTAAATAAACATTCTGTACGAGCAGAAATTCAAGCAAATTCAAAGTCTAATAATTATGTAGGACCAGCCTTAGCCCTTGCGTATACAAATAGAAATTTTTTTAGAGGAGGTGAAATATTTAATGTCTCTGCAAGAGTAGGTTATGAAAAGCAAATTGCAGGAGGGAGTGATGATACAGGACTTTCTAGTACGCAATTAGGATTTCAAACAAACCTTATTTTTCCTAGAATAATCTTTCCATTTAAATTTGATTTGGGATATGGGTATGAGGTGCCAAAGACTAAAATTACTGCAGGAATCGAATATTTAGATCGAGAAGACCTTTATACATCTACTACTTTATTAGCGTCTTATGGGTATACTTGGAATGCTAATAAATATGTGTATCACGAATTAGCGCCTCTAAGTTTTAACTACAGTAGCTTGTCTAATACTTCTCAAGAATTTGAAGATTTATTGGCCGAGAATCAATTTCTAGCCAATAGTTTTGAACAGAAATTTATAGCTGGACTTACATATAGTTTTATATATAATGAAACTTCGGATATGGAAAAGCGACATCCAATTTATTTTGCCACCAATTTTGAAATTGCGGGTAATATTTTAGATTTAATTAGTGGAGAACCCAATGAGGATGGAATAAAAAAAGTATTGGGACTTGAGTATGCGCAATTTGCAAAATTAGATGTAGATTTTAGATATCGATATAGAATTGACCGAGAACAAGCATTGGTGGCACGCCTTTTTGGAGGAATAGGGTATGCTTACGGAAACTCTACCACGATGCCTTATTCAAAACAATATTATGCTGGAGGACCATTTAGTGTACGAGCTTTTAGAATTAGGTCTTTAGGACCTGGAACGTATCGATTATCTGATGATGAGAATAGTTCGTATTTAGACCAAACAGGAGACATTCGGTTGGAAGCAAATCTGGAATACCGTTTTCCTATTGTTTCCTTTCTAAAAGGAGCCTTATTTGCCGATGCAGGAAATGTATGGTTACTTAAAGACAACCCAGCTATTGAAGGTGATGAAATTTCATCAGGATTTATGAAGGAATTAGGGGTTGGTGTTGGCGCTGGAGTCCGAATAGATATCCAAAGTTTTGTAATCCGTTTTGATCTTGCAGCTCCAATCCATAAACCATATGAAAAGCGCTATAATTTTGATTTAAAAGAACCTATTTTAAACTTTGCTTTTGGATATCCTTTTTAAAAAAGGGAATAAGACAGGGAATGACTATATGTACGATGATAATGGGAATATGATTTGAGATAAGGATAAGGGAGTTTAAGCCATAGTGTAAAATCATTTAAAAATGGCAACCAAAGATTGAATAATGTTATTAATAAATCTGAAGCATTTAATTTTGTGAAATGGATTAGGCTGAGGAATGTTTTAAATAAAAGCTAAAGCACCTAGTTACGGAAACAATCCTATATATAATGAGAAGTGATAAAATAAAATTAGTTTTAAAAATCTTTGCGGGAGTTATTTTTTGCATATTTATTTATATTCTGATTCGTAAGAAAAATATACGAGAAGAACAATGGAATGATCCATCAGTAAAAAAAGAAATAGTAGAGGGGGTTATCATAAAAATATATCCAGGAGCTAGGACAAACCCAGGATTTAGATATAATTATAAATTCAAAGGTAATTCATATACGAATTCTGCAAACTTTACAAAGAACTTATGGAATTTGAGTTTTGATTCAATACATGCTTATAAAGGTAAAAAAATTCAAGTGGAACTAATTGAATCAAATCCCGAAAATAGTAGAGTATCGTTAAAGGATTAATTATAAAATGTATAAGTGTATTTATTTAGTTATTTTTTAATAACTAGCTGTAGTAGCTCATCATTAATAAAAAAAAAGTCCAAAGTAAACCAACGGCCAAAAAGCCATTATATAAGCCTTGATTACCAGCCATTGTCTTTGTTTTTGGAAATAAATCTGAAGGGAATGTTTTAAAAATTTTCTTCCCTTTAGTTTCCCAAGCAAACATTTCAAACCACATAATATAGCAATGAAGAAGAGCAATAATAGCTATGAGGATTTGTATAGCAACTTCCATAAAGATGTATTTTAGGTTAAATTATTTACAGGTTGATTTTAAAATAGTTTTTCCATTTTCTTCGACCATTTCATAGCCATTATCTAACATTGGTTGAAAACTTTTCCGTCCTGTAAAATGCCAGAGCATATGTCCGTAGGTACATTTACTAATTCGGTTATTATCTAACTCGTTTTTCATCAGAGTTATTAATTCATTCCAATATTCTTTAGGAGCATGAATTAAAAGTATGTATGGATTAAACTCTGGATCATTAAATTCTTCCTCATAGTACATTTTAATTCTTTTAGTTGATGGAAACCCATATTTCTCGGTAATTTCAATCATCCTTTCTGTATGCTCAATATCTTTTGGTGAAATATATTTCTGCCAGATGAATTTCACTGTACTATCAGATTTAAATTTTCTTTTCTCTATTTCAATTACATTTAAGCTATCTGGGAGGCTTTCTATTCTGTCAGTGTCCGACTTATCAAAAGTTTGATATAAAGTATACTCACGAAGCATTTGGTCATAACCATACATGAACTCCATTTCTTCTACTAAAGTCACGATATCTTCCTTAAAGATAGAATCTTTAATAGATTGAGCGTGAGTGGTATTAAGGATAAAGAAGGAAATTAGTAAAAAGGTATATTTCATTTGAGATATATTCTAAAGGGATGGTTTGTAAGTTTAAATATACAGAATTAATTGTATACTAAACTCCGAGCTATTATTGTTACTCAGTATTTTATGAGTAATATAAATTTTAACTAGACCTTAAAAATTTGATGTTTAATAGCGTAGACCACCAAGCCTATTCTGTTTTTCACATCTAATTTTTCAAATAACGTATCTCTATATCCATCAATAGTTTTCGGACTTAAAAACATTTTTTCTGCTATTTCTTTATAGGTCAGTTCTGTGCAGACATGTTTAATAAATTCAATTTCTCGTTCTTTTAGTACTGGGAGTTTCTTATTTTCTTCATTTAAAGAACTTATTAAAATATCTGTTACACTTTTGGTGTGGTAAAAACCAGCTTTTACAACTTCTTCCAATGCGTATTCTAATGTTTGTTTTTCTACATCTTTTAACAGATATCCTTTAGCGCCAGCTTTTAGCATTTTTATAATTGTCTCGTCGTTTTCATCAACAGATAACGCTATAACCTTAATGTCTGGAAAATTATCTTTTAAATATTGCGTGGTTTCTATTCCGTCCATAATAGGCATGTTTACATCCATCAAAATTATATTTGGAACATTTTTAGGAGTTTTTAGCTTTGTTACTAATTCTTTTCCGTTTCTACATAAATATAACACATTAAAATTCTCAAAAGAATTAACAAGTTCTTTCATTGCTTGAGAAATAAGCACGTAATCTTCAACAATAACAACTTTATGAGTAATCATTTTTAGGGGTTTCTATAAAGAATAGATAATTGTGTTCCTTTATTTTCTTCGGAGTCTATTAATACTTCAGCATTAATTAATTGAGCTCTTTTAACGATGTTTTTTAATCCCATTCCGTCAAATCGCTCTCTGTCTTTAGGAATTCCTTTTCCATTATCTTTAGCAAAGAGGCGTAATGTGTTTCCTTCAAATTTTAAGCTTATATTTAGTTCGGTAGCTTTAGCATGTTTAATTGTGTTAGATAAAAATTCTTGTATAATTCTAAATAAAATTATTTGTGCATCATTGTTTACATTAAATTCTTTTCCTTCAACAGTTAGGGTAGCTCTAAGGTATTGAAGTTTGTTTAGTCTTTCTAATTCTTGTTTAATTGCAGCAATCAATGTAATACTATTTAAAACATCTGGATTTATAGATTTAGATAGTGCTCTCAATTCTTTAAGTCCTTTGTTTAATACTTCCATGATATCTTCTTTATTAGTATCTGTTTGAAGCTGTATTTTTGCTAATGTTATAAGCTGTCCTATATTGTCATGCAATTCCCAACTTATATTTCTAAAAGTTTCTTCTCTTATCTCTATTTGTGTTTTAGCTATTTCTTGTTTAAAACGTTTTGCAGATTCTTTTTTATCAAGTAAAAGAACATTCTTTCTTTTTTGAAAGACAACAAAAAGTACTATCAAAATAATACTTAAAAAAAATAGTATAAAAACTGCTATTAATATTGCTTGTTCTTCTCGCTGCATATAAAACCAATAATAAAACAAACATTCATAATAATACTTAAGATATATTCTACAATGTAGATGCTCTTATAGTAAGAGATTTCTTCCCAATAATTTTTTATAATTCTAGTTGGAATTCTACCTACAAAATACAATAATAGTCCGACACTTATCCAAAACAACAAATTTTTAGTTACATACAGTACTCTATCACTTCGTAATATTTCTATAAAAAGAAAAAGAATGCTAATAATTACAAATAGGGCGCCCATTATAAATGGCACAGTTTGGATTTGGGTGAAATAATTTTGAAATAAAAGATTTCCAAAAAAGAAAGCTAAATACAAATAGAAAAACCAAGAAATTAATTTTTTATACCTATTACTTTCTACATAATTTTTATAAAGAAATAACAAAAAACAAAAATTAATTAAATGGTATATATTGTAAATAATATAATTAGCACCAAAAAAATGATAATAATACTTTCCAAGAAATTCAATAATTACAATAAACCATAACAACACTAAAAAATACTTTAAAAAGGTATGTTTATACTTAAATAGATATATTGAACCTATAATTGCTGTAATAAGTTCAATATATTTAATGAGATATTTTATATCTAAAAATGATATTTCTACAAACATAATTTATTATTGTTCTTTTTTTGGAGGTGGCGCCATTTCTCCTTCGTTTAGAATAACGCTTGTTAATTGTAGTACTGGATTGTAATTAAGTGCAGGAAGGCTAAACGCTGCCTGTTGCTTATTGGTAGTACTTTTCATGAAATTTTTAATCCGATCTTTTTTACCAACGTCCAACAATAGTTCTTCAATAATGGAGTACTCTCCTTTAATAGGGTTGTTACTTTCATCTGGAAGAATTGCAAATGGTAAGTGATTTAAGTTTTCGTATTTAGAGTTAACACCTTTGTTACTAACTGTTGGTACCATGAAAACTGTTTGCTGATTTACATATTTTTTAGAATTATTTCTAGAATATCTCCCAAAATAAATGCGAATTCCAGATATGTCTTGCTTTGGGTTTTCTTTTTGTATGGCATCTATGTACTTTATATAATCTCTCATTTCGTCTATAGAAAACCACGCAAATTGGGTGTCTTCAAAGGTATTGTCTTGATATAAATCTCTTAGTGAAGGGTTTATAACCTTATCTTTAATTTTTAAGTCCTCTTGATACATTTCAATAGCAGTTTCTATATTAATTATCTGCTGCGGTGTTTTTACAGTCTCGTCTTGTTTTTTATTAGGTTCAATACAAGACATAAATGCTGAAAGCAATGTTAAAATACCGATTTTAAGAGTTGTGATTTTTTTCATAATATATTGGAATTGATTTACTACAAAATTAAGGTTTTTATGTATCACTTAAACAGATTATAGTTTTTGAAGAATTAAAAATTAAAATTAACCAACTGTATTTCAATTGTTTATATATTTTATCTTCCAGCAGATTAGGTGTTTTTCCTTTTAACCATAGAGGGAAAAACATGATGATTATTCTTCTTTTTCTTTCAAAATTTTCAGGAACAAGTGTTTTTATTTTCCGTTTTTATCCTAGGGATTCTTTTTTGATATGTAATCACTTTTGTAAGGTACTTTAAATGAAAGTGCAGAAGTGAAAACCGAAAAACTTAAATAGAGTAGGTAAAATTACAATCTGATTAAAATGAATTTGTATCAAGAAATTTATCATGGAGAATCTTTCTATGAAGAAGATTTTTACAATGCTGCACGTTATGCATTTCATCAGGAATTATCTGAAGCCACTCCTGAAGAAATAGATAATTACCTTATTGAGCGTGTTAGCGGAATGACTGCAGAAGAGGCAGAAGGTTTTTGGAGTAGTTTAGGAAATATTGCTAAAAAAGTAGGCTCTGGAGCTTTAAAAGTAGCTTCTGTAGCAGCTCCAATAGTAGGAACAGTTGTGGGAGGGCCTGCTGGTGCAGCTATTGGCGGGTTAGCAGGAAATCTAGCTGGAGCGGGAGCAAAGGCTTTGGATAGGGTGCCAGATTTTAAATCTAGATCCAGAAGTACTAGAAGAAGACGTAGACCTAGTAGACAAAGGAATAGAAGAACCAATACCAATCCAGAATTACGCCAAGCATGGAATCAAACTAAGCAATATGCTGTTGGAGCAGGTCGGGCAGCACTTCAAGGAGCAGCAAGGTATGCTACAAATAATCCAGTGACTCCTACAAATACCCCCACGGGACCTTTACTTGGTAGGACTTCTTCGGCTGCGTTATCTAGTATTATGAACAATCCACAGTTTCAAGCACTTTTATTTGGTAGAGCTAATGGGCAAGGGGAGTATCTACCAGAAGAAATTTCAGAAAATGATTTGGACTTTTTGGATATGGTTGAAGTAGTTAACTATCTGACAGAGGATATTATTGCTGAATATTACGAAGACGATTTACTTGATGACGATACCTATTTTATAGATGAACAGGGGGAGTTAGTTGTAAATTATCCTGAAGATAGAATGGAAAGAGTAGAAAGCTATATAGAAGCAATGGCTTAAAAAAATCGAAAAGATGAATCCTATACTAGAATATATAAAAACACAAAAACCTGAATTAGCAGAGTTTATAACAGTTATAGATACCCTGCAAACTCAAGATCAAGAGGAAGCTACTGTTTTAGAAGATATGCAAGATGAAGATGCTGTGGAGTTGTTTGATGAAGAGTCAAAAGTAAAACCAGAAGCTATTCAAATGAAAAAGCTGAAATCAGAAATTTTAAAACTGAGACAGCTTGTTAAAGTCTTAAAACAAGAAGTTTATAACGAATCTCAGTTAAATCACGATTTGGCTCTAGCCATAGGCGCTTGTAAATATTGCTTTGGTTGTGATGATGATTGTAATAATTGCCATGGCGAAGGAGCACCAGGTTTTTTTGTACCAGATTATATCCATTATAAGGAACTCATTTTACCAGCCATAAAAAAATTCAATTTACACTTTAATGCAAAGACCAATTATTAACTTTTTAAATTTAAAATTATGTATTACACAGAAGATTTGTACGATGACAGTTTATTAATCGAAGATTTATTAGACGATGGAGTTTTTGACGAAGATTATTACGACGAAGACTTATTGGACGACGACCTCCTAGACGATGGTTATGGAGAAGATTTTTCAGAACGAAGACGTAAGCGAAGACGCTTTAAAAGAGTATCTCCTCGTATTAATAGCAGCGTAAAAAAACGTTCCAATTTTGGGAGATCTATTGCAGGAGGCTCTAAAAATTATGTTACTAAAGCCGATTTAAAAGTAGCTTTAAACACAATCTCAAAAGATGTTAATGGACTTAAAAGCACAGTAATTTCTAATGGTAAGACTTTAAAGGCTGTAGATGGTAAGTATTCTTCTATTGTAAAAGACATTGCTAGAAAAGATGCAAATCAGACTAAAGTTTTAAAGAATATGCAAATGATGAATATGTTAGGTTCGTTCCTTAATAAACCAAAATTTGCTGAAGAAAACTTAAGCTTGAAGCTAGTTAAAGATAACTCTGGGAATGCTACCGATGTTACAATTGTAGAAAAAGAAAATGACAAAACGGTAACTTTTGACCAAACCATGAGCTTACTATTACCACTCTTAGCAACGCAAGGAGATTCTGGATCTAGTAAATCTAATGATATGATGATTCCTTTAATGTTGATGTTAACTCAAAATGGTAACTCATCAGATAATAGTATGCTACTACCGATGATGCTTTTAATGAAATAATTGTTTCTAACCTAAAAGGCTAGAGATATTAGCTTTAGCCTTTTTTTATAAAATTAATGATAATGAAAACAAAAGAGAAAGTACAGAAAACTAGTACACCAAATAATATATCTACTATTGATAATCTAATAAAAATCCTTGAAGCAAAGGAAAAATCAATACAGAAAGAAGATTCCTCAGAAATAGATGATATTATTACAATATTAGAGAAAAGAGAGTATAAGGAGCTAAATAGTAACACTAGCAACATTGAATTCACAGATTTATTAAAGAAAGAATTCGAATTGGTAAGAAATGAAGTTATTAAAAGTGATAAAAATACTGAAGAAAAATTAGAACATATAAGTAAGAAACAAGAAGAGGTTTTAAGTCAAATTAACACGATTAAAAGGATAGAACCATCCAATGAGTTAAATGAAATATTTACTAAATATAAGTTTGATTTTAACAGTGTTGTAGCTTATAAGAATGAAAAGGAGATAGATTTAATAATTCAAAATATACAGAGTGATGATTTTAAGAAAAATGTAAAGCTCATAACAAAGTGTAATGACGAAAAGTTAAAAAGTAATTACAACCAATACAAAAGTATTGCTACAGAACCTTTTTTAGAAAACATCAAAAAACTTAAAGTAGAAACATATACCGATAATGTTTTTATTGGTCAGGTTATTAATGAGTTATATTCGTTAACATCAGCTATAAAAAGGATGTCTGAAAAACACGAATCACAATCAGCAAAAGCATAATGATGTAGTATGGATCCGAATTTAAAACTTATCGTAAAAGGAGATCCGCGTGAGGAACTTCAATTATTGTTGAGGCTAAAGCATCCAGATATTTATCCTAAACATTGTATAGTTATATCTCAATTTCACGACATTATTAGTTGTCGTATTTTGAGAAAAAATTTACTATCTATTTATGATGATCCTGCCACGAGAAGTGTAAAAGCTCCTCAGGTAATTCCAGCGCAGTTTTATGAAAATTCGGTAGATTCAACATCAATTATAAAAAGAGAAAAAAGTAACTACTCAGTTTCTCAAAAAAGTAAAGTAGTTTTTGGAATCATCGATTTTGGTTTTGATTTTACACATTCCGACTTTTTAAATCACACTAATAAAACAAGGTTTGAAAAAATATGGGTACAGCCCTCAAAACAAAAAAATGATTCTAAATATGGGTATGGAAGAATTTATACAGAAGAGGAAATTAATGTGGCTCTTTATACCACAGCGCCTTTTAAAACATTAGGCTATCATCCTGGAAAAAATGATTTTATGGGGAGAGGAATGCATGGCACTCATGTGTTAGGCATAGCTGCATCTTCTGGAAATATAGGAGAAAAAAGTTTGGCAGGCAATAGTCCTATTATTGCGGTAGATATGGGTTCTAGCTATGTAAATGGCTCAGATTTATCGCTTGGAGACTCTGTAAAATTAATAGAAGGAATCGATTTTATATTGCAACAAGCAGGGCAACGTCCTTGTGTTATTAATTTGAGTTTAGGCGGACATTGTAGTGATCATACAGGGAATACTTTAGTAGAAATTGCTTTAAATAATGTTTTAAAAAAGCGCGGAGGCACGGCAATCATACAAAGTACTGGTAATTACTTTATGGCAAATTGCCACCATGCAGGGATAATAGAGCAAGATGGAATTAAAGAAATAGAGTGGTTGTTTAATACCATAGATAAATCGCCAAATGAAATAGAAATTTGGTATGAAAACCAAGACAGAATAGGGGTAGAAATTCTTGATACAGATGGGGAGGTTTTAGGTACTTCAGAACCTTTTAAAGATAGTATAGTAAATTATGATGGGGTACAAAATGGAATCATTTTTCATAGATATAAGGAGCCTAATTCAACCAAAAACCATATCAATATTATTCTATCCAAAAGACCAGATTCTAGAGTTTTAATAGTACGTCTTAAGGGTATTGAAATAACAAATGGAGAGTACCATGCCTATATTGAGAGAGACGATATTGGGCAATCAAGATTTGCAACTCAAGATGTAAATACAAATTTTACTGTTGGCTCTATTTGTAACGCTCCTTTAACAATTGCTGTTGGAGCATACAATCAAGAAGATTTTTTAAAAGTACCTATGTCGTTTAGTAGTGCAGGACCAACCATTGATAGGCGAAAAAAACCTGAAGTTTTAGCCCCAGGAAATAAGATTATGGCTGCAAAATCTGCTAGTAAGTTTGAAAGGAAATCTAAAAATCAGTTAACAGCTAAAAGTGGTTCAAGTATGGCTTCTCCTTACATCGCTTCTTTAGCGGTGAAAATATTAGAAGAGTTTCCTAAAATGAATATATACGAATTGCGTCATCTCTTATTTAGCAGTTGCGAGCCTTTAAAATCTATGAACGAGTCTACAATTAACAAATCTGGATATGGAGTAATTAATGCACAAAAATTAAATGAGTTAATAACCCAAAAAAAGATACAATATGAGAACCGCAACACAACATATATATCATAACCGTTTTCAAGAAGCTTTCCCAGAATTAAATACTTCAAATGAAGTTAGAGAAATACAGCAATTCTTGATTAGTAAGGGGTATAATTTAGGACACTGGGGCGCCGATGGAGATTTGGGGAGAATGACCAAGCAAGCTATTTATAATTATATAACAGCTCAATCTAATGGAGAGAATAGCACTCCAACAAATCCAACCATACCTGCAAATAATACATTAATTGAAGAGTTTAAAGCTATTTTTAGACGTAAAAATTATATTTTCCTAAATGAAAATCTTCAACTAAATATTATTGGAATTAGAAATTTAGACGCTAATGCTGATTTTTTTGATGATGAATTGGTAGTTATTTGGAAGGAGAACAACATCAATAATGTAAAAAGATACCCAGTTACTACCGATCCTGGAAAAGGATATCTTCAAAATGTTATGATTAACCCAAAAGGAACAGCTATTTTGAAAGCTGGTCAATATAGAAATGCGTATAAACTTGGTTTACACAGAGGTCAATATTTGGCGTTAGTACAACGTAATGGTCCCGTTACTGTTTATCGAGATAATAACAAAAATGGGAGTCTTGATTTTATGACAGGTAGTACCGATACAGGTTTTTTTGGAATAAATATTCATAAAGCGGGTGCAAACTCAACCAATGTAAATAAGTGGTCTGCTGGTTGCCAGGTTTTTAAGCGTGAAGTGGACTTTAATGAGTTTATTAATTTATGTAAAAAGTCGGAATCAACACTTGGAGCAGGAACTAAATTTACATACACATTATTAGAAAAAAGAGGGGTAGCTATTTTATAAAAATATGAAAGATGAGAACAACACATACATATCAAAACATTGATGAAATTTTTTTAGCAGAACTTAATACTTCTAATCAAGTAAGGGAAGTGCAAGAATTTTTACACACTAAAGGGTTTGATCTAGGGGGTTATGGTGTAGATGGCAAACTAGGTAGAAAAACAAAATCGGCTTTGTACAACTATTTTAAAACGCAAATAGGTGGCGCACCAATTCCTACTCCAGTAACGCCTCCTGTAACCCCACCTTCGGGGACATCAAAATTAGATAGATTTATTACAGCCCATGGCACTAAAACTTTTAGAAATAGTGCAGAAATCAATGCTTTTTTTTCGCAGTTGACTGGAAAGGATTTTTGTTCTTGGTTTAAAGATGAAATAGGTAATAAAGGATATTGGGGCAGTATCACTTTTGAAGGGAGAAGCAGACATGGTAGGAGTATTCCTCGTGGTAATTTTTCAACACATCAACAAAATTTTAATCGCGTATGGAATAATATTGCTCTTGTTTTTTTCGGGATAGCAGGAAATCAATCGATTAATATATTTCAATTCTTCGCTTTAGTTAGTATTATTATAAATGAAACAGGAGGGAAGTTTGTTCCTATTAGTGAAATTGGAAATCTAGCTTATATGTTTGGTACAAATTCTGGTAGGAAACGGTCGTACAACACGGCTTCTGGGAATAAAAGTGCTTACGAACTATTTAGAGATACCACTTTTCTAAGCGCACATCAGCAAAAACCTTATCATACACAAATTGCAAATACAACTAATAGTGTGTGGAGAGGAGAGATTTATCCTTCTACATTTCCTAATAATCCAGTAAATGCAGGAATTATATCGGAGGCCGATTTTTACAAATTTAGAGGTAGAGGTTTGATACAAACAACTTTTAGAAGTACTTATTCTAGACTTTTAGGATTTATAAAAAGCTATAACGGAAATAATTCTACCTTAAATACGTATAAAACAAGATGGCAAAGTTTAAGCACCGAGGCTATTTTAAGTGGTAGTAGTAATGCTGATTGGGATAATTTATTTATGAATACAAATTTAGAATTTCCCTGTTATGCCATATATAATTTTCAAAATAGAAGGAATAATTTTTTATCAATTCCAGCTAATAAAGCAAAATTACTTCAAACCTCGACTTCAAGAAGTGGTAGCGGTTCTTTATTTTATGTAGGATACCGTGTAGGAGGGAGCGCTAGATATGGAAGACTTTTAAAATTAAGAGTTATTCAAATGATAGAAAAGTTAGTTAGTTAGTGAATAAGAGATTATTCTATGCTTAAATCTATAAAATATAATTGCGTTTTTAACAGTAGGAACGTAGCAGAAATTGTATAAAAAAGAGGCTGTCTAAAAAGTAATTCATAGTTGTCGAACTGAGCTCAGGATGACATTTAGAGTTTAGATACTTTCTAGACAGCCTCTTTTTAGTAGTATACACTAATATTTTTAGTTAAAACCAAATGTTTTAAGTCCGTCGTGACTTATTTTAATTGCTTCAAGTGGTGTGTGGTGAAAAGTTTGATCTTGTTCTACCATATAATATTTCATACCTGAAAGCTCTCTTTTCTCCCAAATTTTACTAAAATCTATAGTTCCTTCTCCAACAGGCGCAAACTTTCCATCTTTACTCATGTCTTTTACATGCCATAATTTAAAACGGCCAGGATATTTTTCAAAATATTCAATAGGGCTAGCACCTGCTTTTGTTACCCAGAAAAGATCCATTTGGAAATTTACATATTTAGTATCTGTATTTTCCAAGAAATATTCAATTGGAACAATTCCGTTTTCATTTTCTTTAAATTCAAAATCGTGGTTATGGTAAAGTAATTGCAATCCAGCATCACTACATTTTTTTCCTACAGTATTTAAGAAATTAATCATAAAGTCCAGATCAGGATCCATTCCCATTGTTTGAGTTTCAGGATAATATTTAAAATGCCCCATAGGAGGAACTGGAATTACAAAATAGGTAAATCCAGCAGCTTTTACAGCAGCAATTTCTTCATCTATATTATCAAGCGTAGCGCTTCCTTGGTGCGTACTTATTCCTTTTAGACCTTTATCATCTAAAAGCTTTTTAAAATCTTCTGGAGCCATATTATAGAACTTTCCATTACTATATCCTGCGGCTTCAATGTTTACATATCCAGCTTTAGCTACCGAGTCTAAGGTAGCTTCTGTATTTGCTCCCATATCATCTCTAACGGTATAGAGCGCCAAACCTCCAAATTTATCTTTAGAAGTTCCTTGGCAAGATGTTAAAAAAATAATTGATGCAATTGCGAGTACTTTTACAGTACTTTTTAAATACTTAAATTTCATGTTGTTACGTAAATAGTTAGTAATTAGTAGACTCATTTTAATGAGTTCTATTCTTTCAAAAGTATAAAATAACTTTATAAGTAGTTTTTTTATAGCGGATAAATTATTAATTGTTTATTATTGAGATACTTTTTTTGTAAATAGTTCAATTTCTCATTTTTTCTGCATAAGGTTAAAATTGAAGCGTTGATTAAATTTTTTGTTTATGAATACTACTGAAGATAAATTAAGAGAACGCATAAAAGAATTAACTTGTTTATACGAGGTTACATCTATTATAGTTAATTGTGATTATAGTCAGCTTGAACTCTCATTGCAAGCAATTGCGCATTGTTTAAAGGGTGCTGTGCAATACGAAACCGAGAGTTATGTAAAAATTACAACTAATAATTATGTTTTAGAAGACGGGAGTTTTAAGGAAAGTCTCTGTTGTATAAAGTCGAATATAAAAGTATTTAATGAAGTAAGTGGCACTATTTTAATAGGTTATCCTTCTGATAAATTCTCGGAAGATGATTTTTTAGATGAAGAAAAAAAATTGCTTGAAAATGTATGTTTAGAAATAGGAAATCTAATTGAAAGAAAGCAAATTAGAGATAATGAAGCGTACATAAAAAAGCAGATGGAACGCACCGATCGTTTAAATATTTTAGGAGAAATAACTGCTGGAATTGCCCATGAACTCAATACTCCGCTTACCAATATTTTAGGATTTACCGAACTTTTGGAAGATGAAATTAAAGATAAAAAGCAGCTTAGCGATTTAGGTAGGATTAAAGAAAGCGCTATCTTTTCTAGAGAAATAGTAAAGAAACTTATGTTTTTTGCTTGTGAAGTTCCTCAACAAATGCAAAAAGTTACTTTAAAACCTATTGTAGATAATGTCCTTAATTTATTAAAGCCTTCTTTTAAGAATAAAAATATCCAAAGTATTTTTGATATAGAATCTCCAGAGCTTCAAATTAGAGCCGATGAGATACAAATTACGCAAGTATTATTTAATATTATAATGAATGCTATTTATGCTTCTCCAGAGCACAGTAAAGTGGAAATTAGTATTAAAAAGCTAAAAGGAAATATTCAGGTTAAAATTATAGATGAAGGATCTGGAATAGCATCTACTATTGAAGACAAAGTTTATGAACCTTTTTTTACTACAAAACCCACAGGAGACGGTTCGGGTTTAGGGTTAAGTGTGGTTCATGGAATTATCTCAAGTCATAAAGGAACTATAAAGCATTCTAAAAACTCCCCAAAAGGAACTATTTTTACTATTAATTTCCCTGAAAATTAAAAAATGGCATATAAAAAAGAAAATATATTAATAGTAGACGATGATATTCATATTTTAGAGTTACTACAACGGCAGTTAGAGGCTTTAAATTATTATACATTTAAGGCAGTTTCTGTAAAAGAGGCGGTAACTATTTTAAAAGGAAATACTATTGATTTACTGGTTACAGACTTACAAATGCCAGAGGTAGATGGGTTTCAGTTAATTCAATATGTTTCTGAGCATTATTCTAAAATGCCAGTTTTAGTTGTTTCTGGTTATATTTCTGCTAAAGGCGCTTTAGAAATGGGGAAATCTGGCGTGGTAGACTATTTAGTGAAGCCTTTTACTAAGGAAGAATTAAAAAATGCGATAGATAAATCGTTGGTTAATAACACTTCAAAGAAAGAAGTAAAGGTCTCTAAATCGGTTTCAAAATTTGATGAATTAATAGGAGAATCGGAGGCTTTTAATGTTGTAAAAGATATTATTGAACGCGTAAAAGACATTAAAGCAACGGTACTTATTCAAGGAGAAAGTGGTACAGGAAAAGAGCTTATTGCAAGAGCAATTCATTATAATGGAAAATATGCAAGAGCACCATTTATTGCAGTAAACTGTGGCGCAATACCAGAAAATCTCTTAGAAGCAGAACTTTTTGGATATGAAAAGGGAGCGTTTACGGGGGCAAATGAATCTAGAAACGGATTTTTCCAAGCTGCAAATGGAGGCACTATTTTTTTAGATGAAATAGGAAATGCTTCTGCAAAAGTTCAAAATAGCCTCTTGAGAGTCTTACAAGAAAAGGAAATTATAAAAGTAGGCGCTCAAAAAGCACAACCTATAGATATAAGAGTGGTTGCAGCTACCAATAGTAATTTATTGGAATTGGTGACTCAAGATAAATTTAGGCAAGATTTGTTTTATAGATTGGCAGTAGTAGAAATAAAAGCCCCACCCTTACGAAACCGAAAAACAGATATTCCTTTATTGGTGGATAAGTTTGTAATGAAATATGGACTGGAGTATAAAGATAGATTCCTAAAAGTAAGTCCAGAAGCATTAGATTTACTTCTTAGATATCCATGGCCTGGTAATATTAGAGAATTAGAAAACTGTATCCAAAGGGCGGTAATTATGAGTGATAAAAGTATAGAATTGTCTCATATTCCAGATGCTTTAAAATACCAAATAGATTTCCCAGAAGAAGCATTAGTTTCTTTGGCAGAAATGGAAAAAAAGTATATTAAAAAAGTACTTGATACGGTTGGAAATAATAAAACAAAAGCTGCCGAAATTTTAGGAATCGACAGAAAAACACTACGCAATAAAATGAGTGATTAAACAGGGTTTACCATGTGTACTAAACCCTGAAAAGGATTTAAAATCCTATAATTCCAACAAGCCTTCTTAGTTTAGAATTTATAACAAATGGACTTTAAGTTTATTATAAACCTCTGTTTTTTAAGCTGCATTATAATACCATGTTTCAGCAATAAAATATATTGGGGTGTTTTGCTTCAGCTGGGTATTTTCTCCTCATTTAATATTTCTTACTTCATTTAAAATAAAACAATAACTTATTGATTATTAATTCATTGAGGTTGTTGTTCTTTTTATATTTTCTCTTGGCACAGCTATTGTCTATCTAGTTATAGAAAAATTAAAAGTAATGAAAAACTATAGTAAAAGTATCTGTTCTACATGTCATTTTATAAATAACTGTGTTCTTACACTGAACAAAAAGTTTGTGATAACATGTAGTGAACACGAAAATAGAAATGAACTTAAAACAATTTTGGCAAGTTAGTTTTAAAATCCATTAAGTGGACTAATGTTAAGCTAAAAAACAGCAAACAATGATTACAAAAGAATTAGAAAAAAAGACACCTCAGAAACAAGGGATGTTAAATAATGTAATGCGACAATTCAATAATGCTTCGGATATTATTGATTTAAATAAAAACATTCGCAAAATATTAAGTATTACAAATAATGAATTGGTTGTTCATTTTCCTGTAAAAATGGACAATGGAGAGGTAGAAGTTTTTACGGGATACCGAGTACAACACAACAATGCTTTAGGACCATATAAAGGAGGATTGAGATACCATCCAACGGTAGATATTGATGCTGCGAGAGCTTTGGCTATGTGGATGACATGGAAAACCTCATTAGCAGGATTACCTTATGGGGGAGCTAAGGGAGGAATCCAATTGGATCCATCAAAATACTCAACCTCAGAATTGGAGAGAATTACAAGAAGATTTACCTATGCCTTAGGAGATAATATTGGACCTGAATTAGATATTCCTGCTCCAGATGTTAATACAAATCCGCAAACAATGGCTTGGATTTTAGATACTTATATGTCTACTAAATCTCCAAATGAGCGTTCTACAAATATGCATGTTGTTACCGGAAAGCCAATTGGAGCAGGGGGGTCTGAAGGAAGAGACCGAGCAACTGGATTTGGCGTGTTTTTATGTATAAAATTCTGGGCAGACCATAATGAACTGCCTTTAAAAGATAAAAAGTTTATAGTACAAGGCTTCGGTAATGTAGGCTATTGGGCAGCATACTTTTTAGAAAAAGAAGGAGCCAAAATGGTAGGGGTTCAAGATGCATTTGGAAGTATTTCAAATACTGAAGGGATTGATGTAACTACGCTTTTTGAATACAATAAAAGTCAAGGGAACATAGCAGGATTTAAAGGGAGTAGAAGTTTACCTTCTGAGGATTTCTTTTCATTAGACTGCGACATCTGTATTCCAGCAGCTTTAGGAAACCAAATAACTGTTAACAATGCCCCAGATATTAAGGCTAAAGTTATAGCTGAAGGAGCAAATGGACCTACAGATGTAGAAGCAGAAGAAATGCTATTGGCAAGAGGGGTGGAGATTCTTCCAGATATATTATGTAATTCTGGAGGAGTAATAGGAAGTTATTACGAGTGGTTGCAAAATCGAAATGGAGAGATTTGGTCTTTAGAAGAGGTGATGCAAAAGTTAGAAAAAAAGCTTTATGAATCGTTTAGAAAAGTAATCGATGTATCTCAAAAAAGAGGTATTGATAAAAGAACGGCCGCATTTATAATTGCTATTGAAAGACTTGAAGAAGCCTATGTTCAAAGAGGGATTTTTCCATAATAAGCTTAAAAATAGGATTATTTATTGAAGAAAAGCAGTTGCTATTACGCCGAGCGTTCATAGCGTTTTAGCAATTTGCTTTTCTACTTAAGAAAGTAAAAATGAAATACAAACAGTTAGTTATAGAAAAAAAAGAATATGTGCTTTTAAAGCAAATGTTGAGCTTGTCTAATTATAATAGAGATGTGGTTTTTAAAAAGTCCATCAAACAATTAATGGATGAGTTGGCAACAGCAATAATTATTGATGAAAATGAGATGCCAGAAGATGTGGTTCGTTTTAATTCTTATGTAGAAGTAAAATTAGAAGGCGGATGGACAAAAAAATTTCAGTTAGTAGTAGGTAATAAAAGCGATGTGCAGAATGATAAGATTTCGGTATTATCCCCAATGGGAACAGCCGTAATTGGTCATGCATTAGAAGATATTTTTCAGTGGGAATTTCCTTCTGGAAAGCAATTAATAAAAATAGCTTATGTTGCTCAGGAACAGCTATCTAATATAAACAATCTGTAATGAGAGGAAAATTATTCTATAGTCATGATAATGACTCCCAAATAATGATAAGGAAAGACAAAGAAGAAGTTGAAAACTGGACTAATCATTTAGAATTTATAAATAATGAACTTAATTTCTTTATAAAAATTGAAAGTCAGTTAATTAAAGATCCAGTTATAAGTAAAGAATTAAATGATTTAAGAAGGAAGAATGCTATAGCTTTAAAAGATTTATATCGATATGATGTAAGCTTAGGAAATAGAACCGAATGTGATACAGTAGATTGTGATACATTTTTTTTAAGTAATCATGAAAAAAGTAGAAAAATTTACCTTGGTTTCTTAGAAATACTTCAATCTTTTAAAATTACTTTTTATTCAAAAATGTTGATTTATACGAGATTGTGAAATATGGCTACGTAAAGTATGTAGTCTAGCTATTAATTTAAATTATATAACGATGAAAAAGATATTAGTTTTAACAGATTTCTCCGAGAATGCTTGGAACGCTTTAAAATATACCACTTCGTTATATAAAGATGTAGCTTGCGAATTTTATATTTTAAACTCTTATTCGAGAGACAAATATGGATTAAACACTATAGATTATTTAGATCCATATGAAGCGTTTCATAAGGTTTCAGAAATTGAATCTAAAAGTAAATTAACTAAACTCCTGCAAAGAATTACTTTTTTTGACTCCAATAAAGAGCATCAATTCTTTATAATTGGAGAGGCTAAAGGATTACTATCGGCTACTAAATGCCTTATTGCAGAATTAAATATTGAGCAAGTTTTAATAGCTGCAAAAGAAAATTCTAATAAAAAGAGTTATAAATTAGGACGCAATGCCAGAGAAATAATTAAAAAAATTAAAGAAGTACCCATCCTTATAGTTTCTAATCTTAAAAATTTAAAACCGACATATAAAATACAAGCTAAAAATATTTCATTTTCATCTATAGAGGCAACCTTAAATGAAGGCCCAATTATGTTATTAAAAAATACCTTTCCTGAAGAGACAACTTCTTACCCTACCTATGTACTAACAGATATGTTACAAAATATCTATTTAGGATTTACACAAAGAATAGGGATTTAACACTTATAGATATTTAGTTATTTTGCTACTCATAGGTTTTGTAGTAGACATATAATAATCTATAAATCTACCTTGCTCATCTACAAGATATTTTTGAAAGTTCCATTTTACAGTAGAATCTTTTAATCCGTTTATAGATTTTTTGGTTAGCCATGCATACAAAGGATGTTGGTTTTCTCCTTTTACAGCTACTTTTTCGGTAATTAGAAATTCAACTCCGTAGTTTTTCTCACAAAATGTTTTAATTTCATCTGCTGTACCTGGTTCTTGACCTCCAAATTGATTACATGGAACCCCTATAATCATTAAATTTTCTTGATATGTTTCATATAATTTCTGAAGATCTTCATACTGACCTGTAAAACCACATTCGGAAGCTACATTTACAAATAGAATTTTTTTGCCTTTGTAAGTGCCTAAGTGTATTTTATCTCCATCAATATTATTAATGGAAATATCATAAATAGATGCTGAAGGGTTTACAGGCTCTTGTGCTTTTCCAAAAAAAGATATCATAATGCAAAATATAATTAGTGTTTTTTTCATTTGAAATAATAAGTTTACTCGATAATCGAGATTTAAATGCTCCAAAACCTTTTCTTAATAAACCGAAGAACTTTTGAATTAAATCCCTCATTGAGGGTTTTATTCCCCAAAGCCTGTCCAGAGTTTACCGAAGGGCTCTATATCGAAATGGATTAAATTATTTTCCTTTGAATACCTCGTAGGCTTGCTTCGAGGTAGTTGATTATTATTAAACTAGTTTAGTTAAATGCCTAATGGCTTTTGCTCAAAAGGAATTACTTCAAACTTACATTATTTTTTAGAAAAATCATTTAAAGTTTTATTAAAAAAAGAGACTGGCATAAGCCAGCCCCTCTACCTATTACTGATAATAAAAGGTTTTTATTCTTCTATAAGTACTACAATAGAAACTCTTCTGTTTTTAGCTCGATTCTCACTTGATGTATTTGGAACCAAAGGTTCAGATTCTCCTTTAGAGATAACCTCCATACGTTCTTCTGCTATTCCATTTGCTTTTAAATTATTAGCTACAGCCTGCGCTCTTTGCATTCCAACTCTCATATTTACGGCTTCACTTCCTAGATTGCATGTATGACCAATAATAGTAATATCAATGCCTTCATCTCTCTTTAGGAGCTCAGCAATTGTATCTAATCTTTCATCTAAAGAAGAAGGAATGACTGTGTTATTGATAACGTTAAAAATTATTGGTTTCTGAATATATTCTAGTTCTGCATCTGTATAAATGGGTTTTTCTTCTATAACAACAGTATCCTTTACAATTTCAATAGGAGCTGTTTCTTCTGGTTCTTCAATAATTTCTTCCTCAATAACGGTTTCTGGAACAACTACTTCTTTTCTTAAATCAAAACCTAATTTTACTTGAAACCCTAATGCAAAATATCTGTTTTTATCGATGCTATTTTCAGTAGACATCACACCATTTGCTTTGACAGAACTCGTGCCATTATTACTATAGGTTACTAGATTTTTTGTTTGATTATCTTTTTGTAGATCAGACATTCCATAATCAAAATAGAGTCCAGTATAGAGGTTCATTTTCTTTTTCAGTTTAAAAAATAATCCAGCTTCAGCACTTGCTAAAAAGCTAGGTTTAAGAGCCACTTTTGTTTCGTCTTGCCAATTATTAACATCTCCAAAACCATGCACTGATAAATCATCAAACACCAAATTTAGATCTGGATAATAACCTGTAACAGTTAGTTTATCTGCACTTGCATCGATATGTTGCTTTGTAGGAATCATAGATTTTACACCCGCGCCAATATAAATTCCTGTATTTGTGGAAATGTGCGTTTTATAGTGTAACATAACTGGAATTGCAAAAGACCAAAAATATTGATTCTCCTCATATCCAGTTGGAGCAACGCTATATTCAAAAGCAGAAGCTTGGTCATCTATTTCTAAAGTAGTAATAGTAGTTCCATTAAATAACTCAAATGTATTTCTGTTTAAGCTAGCTTCTATACCAGTCGTAATCCCCCAATGGTCATTAAAAAAATAAGTATATCCTACACCAAGTCCAAAACCAGCTTTTTCCTCTCCATTTCCAATAGGACTTTGATAATCAATACCAGAGATGCCTCCAGTGGCTTTAATGGTAATTTCTTGAGCTTCTGTAGAAAGCATACAGAGTATTAAAATGATTAAAAAATATGTTACTTTCATATTGATTTTATTGGTGGTTATTATTGGTTTATTTTACTACAAGATTTGCTGTTTTTCTTTTTCCATTGGTAAATGTTACAGAAACAATATACATTCCTATTTCTCTTGGAGCGGTTAGCTGTGTGCGTGTTCCAGTAACTGCAACTGTTTGTAATAGTCTCGCGTTTAAATCGAAGATATGTATTACCGCACCGTTAAGAACTGATTCCTCAAAACTACATTGAACAGTAAATTGTGAAGAAGCATCTACTGGATTCGGGATAATTTTAACTTTCCTAGAAAAATCCCCTCCATCAATTTCTAGCGGACATGTAATTATTGTATTTCCGTTTACATCAATGGCTTCTGCATGGTAGATTCCATTTAACGGATTATTTTCAGAATAATATTGCTTAGTGGCTCCATCTATGGCAACTCCATTTTTAAACCATTGGTAGGAAACATACTGTTTACTACTATTATCAAACACCAATACATCTTCCCAATACTGACTAATAAGTCCGGGAGTATTAATAATTATAGGCTTGACAATAACTGTTGCAGGATTGTAATTTTCGTTCCCTTCTTGAGAAACAGTAATACTGGCAGTTCCAGAGGTATTTTTAACAAGTATATTATTAGAAATTGAAGCAACGTTATTATTTGTAGACGAATAAGATACTGGGAGTCCGCTACTTGAAGTTGCAGTTAAGGCTAGTTCTGAATTGGAGTCGCATCCAAATATTAATTCTTGATCCCAAGTAATTAATTGATCTGCTTTTATAATTTCAAAAGAAGCATCGTTAAATGTTATGGAGTAATTTGAACCTGCACCTAAGGCTCCAAGTTCAATTGGATAAGAGCCAATAGTTTCTCCAGTAGCTCTACTTAGCGTTCCTGTTATGATAGATTCATCATCTGTTCCTTCAAATCCTGTAGCAGTATATGTAAATATTGGATCTTTTTGCCCATACATTTTATTTTGTCCATTATCTGCAGTAATATTTAATTCTTTTGGAGTAATAGTAAGTTCTGCCGTTAATTCTAAATCATAATGATTTGGTCCTGTAATAATAGCTTTAACCTCATGCGCACCAACATTAATTTGCTCATTATTTATATAGATAACAGAGGTTCCAACAGGAATAGTACCATTAATAAAAATTGACTTTGGTGAGCCATTAAAAACAAAAGTTTTATTATTAAAAATAATACTAGGAGTTGGGGGAGCTGGGTTAATATAAGCAGGAGTAATTTTGAAAGTATTTTCAGAAAAATTAATTAAATAATTATCATTAGCTGTTAAATCTCCTTGTAAAATAGCATAGCTACCTACATTTTCTCCAGTCTCTCTAGTTAATTTACCAGATAGAATACTAGTATCTTCCGTAGGAGCAAGTCCATTTACACTATAGGAAAACTCAGGATCTTCTTCTCCATATACTTTAGATTGATTGGAATCTGCACTAATTGTTAGAATTCTTTGAGTGATGTAAAAATCGGCGCCCTTAAAGTCGATAATATAATTACTATTTGTGGTTAAAGTACCTTGTGTAATAGGGTAGGAACCAATAGCTTCTCCATTAGTTCTTGTTAAGTTACCAGATAAGATACTTTCGGTATCGTTTTCTGCAAGATTTTCAACTGTATAAGTAAGGGTAGGTTCTGGATTTCCGTATTGTTTATTTTGACCTGAATGGGTTGTTATTATTATATTCCGAGGAGAAATATTAAATACCGAACCAGAATAAGAAATAGTATAATTATTTCCAGCAGTTACTGTTCCTTGAAGAATGTTATAGTTTCCTACATTTTCTCCAATTTCTCTAGTGAGGTTTCCTGTAAGAAGCGAAGCATCATCTGAATTTACAAATCCATTTACCGAATAGGTAAGTTCTGGGTCTGAATCTCCGTATACTTTAGATTGATTAGAATCTGCAATAATGTTTAAATCTTTATGCGTAATTTCAAAAGTTTCAGTTATAAAATTAATATCGTAGCCTGTAGCAGAAAGTGTTCCTAATTGAATAGGATAAGTTCCTACATTTTCTCCTGAGGTTCTAGTCAAGCTTCCTGTAAGAATACTCTTATCGTCAGTTCCCATAAAACCAGCTACTGTATACGTAAAAGTAGGATCTGAATCTCCATATACTTTAGCCTGATTTGCATCTGCAACAACAGTTAATAAGTTATTAGAAATAATAAAATCGGCTCCAGTATAATCAATAGTATAATAAGGCCCAGCACTTAGCGTACCAATAAGAATAGGGTAACTTCCAATAGTTTCTCCTGGAGTTCTAGTAAGCGCTCCAGTAAGAATAGAAACATCGTCATTTCCATCAAAACCAGTTGCAGTATATGTAAATACGGGATCTGGATCTCCATAAACTTTTGCTTGACCAGTATTGGCAGTAATGCTAAGTGCTTTTATTTTATTTGCAGTATCTGTAGCGGGAGCTCCTGCTATACCAATATCATTGGTTAAGGTGGCCGATAAGGTAATTATTCCTACAGGAAGGCCACTTAAATCAACTCCAGTTATTTGTTGATTTTCTTCTGTAATAACACCAGTTCCATTAATTGGAGTTCCTCCACCAGAACTAGAAAATGTATAATTGTAAGCACTCCCTATTGTTGCATTTGCAAAAGTAAAGCTAACATTACTTTCATTGTCTTCATTTATAGGATCTTGGTCAATAGAAACAGCGTATCCTTCTGGAGGAGTAATACCATTGTCGGTTATTATAAGTGTTTCTTGCTGAAAACCATCTTTAATAGCGTGAATAGAATATTCAAAGTCCATGGCAACAATTTCTTCCGCTTGTATAATTCCTTCAATACTTGTAGTAACTTTATAACCTCCTTCTATTTTTTCAATGGTAAGTTTTACAGGACTCCCTTCGTTTTCTAGCGTATGAATTGGCGGCAGCATTTCCATAACAACGGTTTCATCGCCTTCTAGAATTCCATCAGGAACTGCCGTTATTTTAAGACTGTCTTTTAATTTTCCTGCGGGAATTATAATAGCATTTGATGAGGTTGTATAATCTGTTCCGTTCCCTGTAGCTGTACCACTAAATTGTAAGGGAACGGTAACTGTAAATTGAGAGGGTTCTCTAATTTCTGCAACAACATAAGCCTCTCCTGCATTTTCATCTACAATAGGGTTATAAATATCCTTTAGTATTAATTCAACTGTAGGAGTATTATTACTATCAATAATTGTATATGTTTTTTGTTGATTTCCATTTTCAGAAGCATTGGTTATATCTAGAATATCTATAATTACAGTTTCATTTCCTTCATTTAAAACATCTGAAATATTATTTAAGCTAATAGACCCCGATAATTCCCCTGGATTAATAACTATATTCTCAGAACTAAGCGTGTAATCCACGCCATTTGTAGCGGTTCCAGAGAAACTTAAGTAAACCGTAACTGGTAACGTTTGCGTTTCACTTAAAGTAGCTTCTATAGCTACGGCTACATTAACACTTTCACTCCTAGAGCTAGGGCTAACACTGAGATTTACCGTAGCTTGGGCGTTAGCTTTATTTAGCATAAAAAAATTGCAAAATATACTTAATAGCAAAATTAAGTAGTAGCTTAATTTAACTTTCATATTGGTTGGTTTTAGAGAATAGTAGACTCTATTAAAAATTAACTAAATAATATATAGAGGAGTGGAGGAGGTTTATTTGAAGTAAATTTATAAAGTCGGATGAGTTTTATAATTTTTAATCGTTAATAGGCAATTTTGGGCGTTAAAAGAATCTTTTCTTTCATATCTTCCTTCATATAAGATGAAAAATCTTTATAAATCTCTAGAAATAAGTTGAATGTTAGCTAGACTTCTCTTAAATGTTAACTACAATTCTGAATTTAAACAAATTGTTAAGAAGCTTCTTTTTTGAATTTTTCACTACGTGTAAGTGTCAATTTATGTGACTTATAGGTAAACACATAAAGTTTGCACCGTTGAAGGAAGATAAAAACATTGATAAGCTATTAGGAAAGTTTTCAAAAGGGAAATGCACATCGGAAGAAGAAAAAATTGTAGATCATTACCTTGATAGTTTTCAGGATACCACAATAGAAAGTATAGAAAATGAGCAAGCTATAAAGCAACGAATCTACCGTAAAATTCAGATGTCTATTGAAGCTAAAAAGCACAAACATAGACAACATCGAAATCGAAAAGTTTTTATCAATATTGCTGCTGCCATTACAGCTATTATTGGAATAGGCGTTTTATTTCAATTATTAACTAAGGAAACTATTTATACTGAAATGGCTGCTTTGGGCGAAAGAAAAACAGTATATCTACCCGATGGGTCAAAAGTGGCTTTAAATGCAGGGAGTACATTACAGTACACTTCAAGTTTTAATGATAAAAAGCGAGAAGTACTTTTAAATGGAGAAGGCTTTTTTGAAGTTTCGCATAATAAGGAAAAACCTTTTATAGTAACTACTACGCATTTAAAAACTAGAGTGCTTGGAACGTCTTTTAATATCAATTCTTATAAGGAAAATAAGGAGGTTAAAGTTAGTGTAGCTACAGGGAAAGTTGAAGTTTCTGTAGCGAATAATCAGAAAGAATATTTAATAAAAAATGAGCAATTAAGATTCAATCCATTAAACAATACTTATAAAAAGGAGTATTACAATTCTGTAAATGATATTGCATGGAAAGACAATATCATTTTGTTTAATGACATCTCTGTTGATAGTGCTTTCAAAAAATTAGAAAAGTGGTTTAATGTTAGTATTGTAGTTACTGATGAAAATCTAAAAAAGGAACATATTAACGGGAAGTTTAAAGATTCAAGCTTAGAAGAGGTACTAGAAGGCTTACAATTCTCTTTACAATTTTCCGTAGAGCATACTAAAGAAAATGAATTAATAATAAAAAAGAAACCTTGATATGAAATAAAAAAGCATAAAAAAGCCCTTTCTGCTGGCACAGAAAAGGGCGAAAATCGTCTAAAAAAGTTATCAACTAACCTAATAGAAAATTTATAATGAAACATCCATACTTTATAACAAGCATAACTATATGTTATTTGGATGTTCTATGTGATCGTTAAAAACAATTAAACAAACACATGAAATCAAAAATACAAAAAAGAGAAAAAAAACTTTCTTTTACACGCACTATTTATTTGAGTTTGCTAACCATCTTATCAGTTTGGAGTAGCTACGCAAATATTTCTGAAGACGAAAAAGTAACTCTAGATTCATCTAATGAGACTTTAATAAATATATTGTCTTCCATAGAAAATCAAACCTCTGTTTCTTTTGTTTATGGAGATGATGTAAAACAACTTCATTTAAAACGCTCTATTAATTATAGTAATGAGCCTCTTCTAATGGTTTTAAATGACATTGCAAAAAAATTTCAAGTTTCCTATAAAAAAATTAATAAAACCATTGCTATTAGTACAAATAAAGTGGCTATTCAAGAAAAGCAAATTAAAGGTACAGTAACAGATAACACTGGAGTACCATTAATGGGAGTAAGTGTAATGCAAGAAGGAACTGCTAATGGAGTTACTACCGATTTTGATGGGAATTTTACAATCAATGCACCTATTGGAAGTACATTGGTGTTTACTTATGTAGGAATGAAAACTATAAATATTGCTGTAAAATCTTCTACAAACACTATGTCGGTTACCATGGAAGCAGATCAAGAAATGCTTGATGAGGTTGTGGTAATTGGATATGGAGAAACCAGTAAGGAAACTTTGATTGATGCGGTAAATAAGGTGGATCCAAAATCTATAGAAGAGCGCCCTGTATCTAATGCGGCAAATGCATTGCAAGGTGTTAGTCCAGGGTTAAACGTAACACAGTCTTCTGGAAAGCCAGGAAGTGAACCTCGATTAAACATTCGTGGATTTACTTCTATCAATGGTGGGTCTCCTCTTATTATTGTAGATGGAGTTGAAGGAGATATTAATAGTTTAAATCCAAACGATATTGAATCGATAAGTGTTTTAAAAGATGCGGGTTCTTCTGCTATTTATGGTGCTAGAGGAGCTTTTGGGGTGGTTTTAGTAACTACAAAAAAAGCTAAAAAAGGAAATATTACTGTAGATGTTAGTAATACCACGGTAATAAGTTCGCCTACTATTAATACAGACTTTGTTACAGACCCATATAAAGCGGTAACGCTGGTTGATGAAGCATTTAGAACTGCAGTTGGTAGAAATTATACTGGATATACAGAGGCAGATTATGCAGCATTATTAGAAGTCTCAAAAGATCCTTCAAAGGCTAGAGTAATAAGCGATTATAGAAACGGAAAGTTACAATATGTACATTATGGAGCAACCGATTGGTGGGATACTTTCTTTAGAGATTCATACCCTTCAAATATTACAAATGTATCCATTTCTGGAGGTTCAGATAAAGTAAAAAGTTATTTTTCTTATAGAAATTATCAAGCTACTGGAATTTTAAAAGTTCAAGACGATCAGTACAAACAATATAATTTACGAGGAAAAATTGATGTTGAAGTTAATGATTGGTTGACATTCTCTAATAATATGCAATACAATAGCGCAAATGATGTAGAGCATGGTGGAAGTCAATATGGATGGAGAGATGTTTGGGGAAGTTTAATTTGGGTACATGCTTTACCTTCTTATATGCCTACCAATCCAGATGGTTCTGCTCTGTGGAGAACAGAATTAAATAATTATACTGTAGGAGATGGAGTCTATGCCTCTTTATTACAAGGTAAATCAAAACAGGTAACAGATGATACTGAGTTTTCTAATATTGCAACCGCAAAGTTAAATCCGCTTCCAGGTTTTGATATAACGGCAAGTTACGCTATTCGTAAGGTTACATTTAATCGTTACCAACGCTCAACAAGAATTCCTTATTCTATTTTTGTGGATGATATTAATACCTTCGGAAGTGATAAGTTAACAGAATACAATAACAGTTCTAGTTATAATGCGTTTAATATTTTTGGAGAGTATAAAAAGCAATTAGGAAATCATTCCTTAACTGGAATGGTTGGTTTTAACCAAGAGAATTATCAAATAAAGAGTATTGAGGCTAGTAAGCAAAACAGTATTTCTGATGATTTAAACTCGTTAGGCTTAGCAACTTCTAATGCAGAAACAACAGGGAGTGCTTCTGAATGGGCTTTACAAGGATTGTTCTACAGATTTTCATACGATTTTAAAAAGAAATATTTAATAGAATTTAATGGTCGTTATGATGGTTCTTCAAGATTTCCAGAGGAACATAGGTGGGGATTCTTCCCTTCTGTATCTGCAGGATGGATTGTTAGTAAAGAAGATTTTTTTGATGGAATAAACGATACTTTTAGCCTTTTAAAATTAAGAGCTTCTTACGGTTCGTTAGGAAATCAAAATATATCCGATTATGCATACATTCCAACATTAAACAAAGGGATTAATACAGGATATGCTATAGATGGCTCAACCTTAGGTTATATTGAATCTCCAGGATTAAATCCAAACGAAATTACTTGGGAGGAAGTAAAAACACTCAACTTGGGGGTAGACGTTGGATTTTTTAATAATAGTTTAACGGCTGGTTTTGACTGGTTTCAAAGAGATACAGATGGAATGTTAACTGCTGGAGCTACCTTACCAAGTGTTCTAGGAACTTCTTCTCCTCAAGAAAATGCAGCCGATTTAAGAACTCGCGGATTTGAATTATCATTAGGGTACAATAAAACATTTCAGGTAGCAAATTCTCCTTTTAATTTTTCTATAACAGGAACGCTTTCAGATTCTGAAACCATAATTACTCGTTTTGACAATCCAAGTAATAGTTTATTAGATTTTTATGAAGGAATGACTATTGGAGAGTTGTGGGGATATCATATAGATGGATTGTTTCAATCGGAAGAAGAAATAGTAGGACATGCCGATCAAACTCGTGTTTCAAACAGAATTATGGCTGCTGGAGGATTGCAACCAGGAGATGTTAGATATGTAGATTTAAACGGAGATGGTGTTATTAACGAAGGAGAAAATACTGTAGATAATCCTGGAGATAGACGAATTATTGGAAATTCAGCTCCTCATTATTTATATAGTTTTAAAGTAAGTTCTTCTTGGAAAGGGTTTGATATCTCTGCTTTTTTCCAAGGAGTAGGGCAACAAGATTGGTATCCAAATACCGATTCAAGAACATTTTGGGCTATGTATAACCGTCCATACGATTCTTTTATACGTAAGGATTTAGCAAATAATATTTGGAGTCCAGAAAATCCAGATGCATACTTTCCAAGAATGTTCGGGTACATTGCACTTTCAGACAATGATGCTTTAGGTGCTGTAAACGATAGATATATTCAGGATATTTCATATTTGCGACTCAAAAACTTGACTGTTGGATATACTATTCCTAAAAATATTATCGATAGGCTACCTTTTACAAAATTCAGAATTTATTTTAGTGGAGAGAACTTGTTAACATTCTCAAAATTAACAGATTATATTGATCCAGAAGCAGCAAGTAATTCAGTGAATTTAAATGCTCCTTCAACTTCTACTAATAGAAGTACAGCGCAAACTGTACCATTTTCAGAAATCTATTCCTTAGGAGTTTCACTTCAGTTTTAATAAATAATAAAATAATAAATAGTAAAGATGAAACATAAAATTTACATACTATCATTCATAATTAGCTTATTATTTATAAGCTGTAGCGATGAATATTTAAACAAGGAACCTCTCTCTGAAGTCACAGAAGATAGTTTCTTTTTAAAAGCAAGCGATCTAGAGCTTTATACCAATGGTTTTTACAGAATGTTTCCAGAAGCATCTATTTATAATGGAGATGAAAGAGCTGGGGAGATTATTACTACTACTTTAAGTGAAGAAGTAAGAAGTGCCCGCCTAATTCCTACTAGTGGAGGAGGATGGAATTGGGATTATTTAAGAGACATTAATTATTTTTTAGATAATTATGAAAAGTGTGATGATGAAAGTGCTAAAAGGCATTATAGTGGTGTTGCACGTTTCTTTAGAGCCTATTTTTATTTTGAAAAAGTGAAACGTTTTGGAGATGTACCATGGTATGAAAAAACCATAGATCCTACAGATACAGAAAGTTTACAAAAACCTAGAGATAGTAGACAATTTGTAGTAGATAAGATTATTGAAGATCTAGATTATGCTATTGAAAACCTAAACGAAGAAGTACAAGCATACAGAATTACTAAATACAGTGCTTTGGCTTTAAAATCAAGAGTAGGACTTTACGAAGGTACTTTTGAAAAATATAGAGGGGTAAGTAATTATGAAAAATACTTACAAGCATCTGTAAGTGCTTCTTTAGTATTAATGAACGATTCTCCTTATGGTGTTTATAGTACTGGAGATACTAGGAATGATTATATGAATTTATTCAATTCGCATGATGCGCAAACAAGTGAAATGATTTTAAGTCGACAGTTTGATCAAGCAGTAGCGGTAGATCATAATGTAAATTACTATACAACCACTTCATCTTATGGGCGTCCAGGAATGCCAAAAGCCTTGGTAAATAGCTATTTAATGGTAGATGGATCTCGTTTTACAGATCAAGCAAATTACAATCAGATTTTCTTTACAGATGAGGTAGCAAATAGAGACCCTCGTTTATCTCAAACAATCCGTACGCCTGGATATATTAGAAAAGGAGAAAGTATCGAGTTGGCTCCAAATTTAGGGGCAACCATGACAGGATATCAACTAACAAAATATGTTACAGAGCCTGTTTATGATACCAATGATGAATCGATTACAGATTTACCAATCTTAAGATTTGGAGAAGTGTTGTTAAATTATGCAGAGGCAAAAGCAGAATTAGGAACCATTGCGCAAGCAGATCTAGATGTTTCAATTAAACTTCTTAGAGACCGTGTAGGAATGCCTAATTTATCCATGGCAGATGCAAACAGTAATCCAGATACTTTTATGGAAGATCAATATCCTACAGTTTCTGGGGCTAATAAAGGTTTGGTTTTAGAAATTAGAAGAGAAAGACGTATTGAATTGTATATGGAAAACTTCCGTTGGGATGATATTGTACGTTGGAAATCTGGACAAACAATTACGCAATCTTTACGTGGTTTATACTTTCCAGGTGTTGGGGAATACGATCTTGATGCTGATGGTAACACAGATGTAGTTTTATATGAAGGAGAAACACCAGATATAAGTGGAGAAGGGGTACAGTATATAAAATTAGGTTCGGATCTTTATTTAGATGAAAATAACTTAGTGAATCCACAACCAGATTTTAATAATAGATCTTTTAATGAAAATAGAGATTATTTATATCCAATCCCTAGAGTTGAACTACAATTAAATCCAAACCTAACACAAAACCCAGGATGGGAATAATATTGATAAGTATGAAACATATATTTAAAATAATTAGTGTACTTTTTATAGCTGTTTTTTCACTAAAAAATTATGCACAAGCAACACCTGTAAAAGTAATGACTACCAATATTCGATATGCTAGTCCAAACGATGGGATTAATATTTGGGATAACAGAAAAGACTGGTTATGCGAGCATATTAATTTTGAAGAAGTAGATATTCTTGGAGGACAAGAAGTAATATATACTCAACTTCAAGATATGATTACCAGATTACCAGACTACAGTTATGTAGGAATAGGAAGAAATGGAGGAAAAGAAGGAGAATTTTGTCCAGTATTTTACAAAAAGGATAAATATGAGCTTTTGGATAGTAATACCTTTTGGCTTTCTGAAACTCCAGAAAAAGAGAACTCTAAGGGTTGGGATGCTGCTTTACCAAGAATTGTAACTTGGGTTAAATTAAAAGATAAAAATACTAGTAAAGTATTTTATTTTTTCAATACACATTTTGATCATAAAGGAGAAGTAGCTCGTTTAAAAAGTGCAGATCTTCTTATAAAAAAGACTCAAGAAATTGCTGAGGCAGTACCTTTTTTTGTAACAGGAGATTTTAATTTCCCTCCTTCAGTAGAAGCATATACAGTTATATCAAAAGAAAATAATGAAGATTATATTTTAAAAGACACCCATAATAATGCACAAAAAAATTATGGGCCAAAGTATACTTTTAATGGTTTTAATTTAGAACCAGATGAAAATAGAGAACGTATAGATTACATTTTCTATCATGGAAATATTGCTATAAACAAACACCACGTTATTGATGGTCAACGTGGAGCCAAGTATATTTCAGATCATTTCCCAATTATTGTAAATGCTATTGTAAAATAGTTTGTTGATTTAATTCCATAAGATGCTTAGCAACTATTGCTAAGCATCTTTTTATTTAAACATTTTCATAACAATAGCATAAAGAAAATTAAATCTAAATAATCCTAAGACCTCATAAATTTATACTTCTCAATAACAAGCCAAATGACCCCATCCGATAAAAACTTCTTACTTATAAAATCGCTTGAACAAAGAGATGAGCGGGCGTTAAAACAACTCTATACACTACTCCCCATCTGTAAGACAGTTTAAATATATATCTAATTATTTATGATGCTATTCTTTTTGTATTATAAATTTGATCAGGTGGTACTTTT